>Ga0208015_1000229_pt1 | contig 36494 bp, 25 predicted proteins | sample 26BtaG_FD_184101 | JGI IMG/M metagenome (GOLD analysis project Ga0208015, IMG submission 184101) | Marine viral communities from Cariaco Basin, Caribbean Sea - 26B_WHOI_OMZ_CsCl (SPAdes) (version 2) | ecosystem: Environmental > Aquatic > Marine > Oceanic | place: Caribbean Sea: Cariaco Basin... | reverse complement strand
TGCCATTTGGATTGTTTGCGGCATTCCCAGGGTGGTTGAACTCCCTGCCAAAATCAGGAGGTTGGTTGAATACCGTTAAAGTAGTTTTAGGATTCTTGGAATTGGCATTTGCGTTCAAATTCCTGTCTCAAGCAGATCTGGTGCTGCAGTTACATTTCTTGGAGCGCGAGGTGTTCATTGCCATATGGATTGCTATTTTTGGCGCCCTGGCGTTTTACCTTTTCGGAAAGATCAGATTGCCACATGATTCGCCGTTGACCCATATTTCTGTTGGACGTTTGAGTCTTGGTCTGTTGGTACTGAGTTTTACTATTTATATGATCCCTGGTCTTTGGGGTGCACCTCTTAACTTGATCAGTGCGTTCCCACCGCCATTGGATTATTCTGAATCGCCTTATGGTGTTGGTAATTCCAAAACCGGAGGAGGGTTTAGCTCAGGTGAAGCACAAGTACTTCCTGATGGTGGGCACCTATTAGCCCCTCATCAGATCTTGGCCTTCAATGATTATGAAAAAGGAATGGCCTATGCCAGGAAAGTCGGTAAACCAGTGATGTTGGATTTTACGGGATGGGCCTGTGTAAACTGTAGAAAAATGGAACAGAACGTTTGGCCAAATGACCAAGTGCTCAATATCCTTAAGAACGAAGTGGTGTTGATTTCCTTATACGTTGATGATAAGCGAAAGCTTGAGGACGATGAGATCGTAGAATCGCAGTTACGACCAGGCAAACAGTTAAAGTATATCGGACAGAAATGGAGCGAATTCCAGACCATAAGATATAAAACAAATACCCAACCTTTTTATGTCTTGATAGATCATGATGAAGAAAACCTTAATGATCCGGTTGGCTATACACCGGATGCTCAAGAATACCTTGAATGGATGAGAGAAGGATTGGATGGGTTTGAAAAATAAGAGACAGATTTTAATATTAGTAAAATATAAGAGCAGTTTCAATCTAATACATTGACCAATTACATTAATATTAATATCGAAAACCACTTCAGCTAAATGAAGTGGTTTTTTTGATGGTGAAACGCAGATTTAAAAGTGAAATACGCTAATTTTTAAAGCTTTAGTTAATCCCACTATCCAATAGTAATTCGGATAGCAGGTATTAGATGATATGGATTTGGCCATGATACCAGGAAATGGAAGTTTTTTAGACTGCTGATAATTTCTACAAGACCTCCTGATATTTTGAAGTTGCTTTTCTGAGATTTTCTGAAAGCGTCTTTAACCAGATTAGTTGGTTGGAAATTAAATATGCTTCTTGAAGATTGTGGAGTGTTTCAGTGTCTATTTCTGTATGGCCATTTTGAATGTTTTCATCGCGCATTCTAGATAGGCTACGATAGGTTTCCATTAATTTCTCCTGAGCTTTTTCAATATCGACGGTGATCGTTTCGCAATCGGCCTGAACATTTTTTAAAATTGAGCAAGAGGCTTCCAAGGTATTAGCTATTCTTCGGACTATGGCATCAAATTCTTTCGAAGCTGGAGTGGTTTGATGGTTGATAATAAAACTGCCAATGGACGCAATAGCCGAAACCATGGTCTGGTTCAAGGTCACCATGTCATAGATCAGTTGAAATTCCACTTGTTTTGATTTTGGATCTTGTGTCAATCTTTGGAAGGCGGCATTTAAATTACTTATGGCTAAAAAAGCTTCCTTACGTGCTAATTTATAAGGGAGCTCATTTTTATTCTTATCGTAATATAATTCTTGGGTAGCCAAAAGATATGTTCTGTTCTTGTTCAAAGCATCGACAAGCACATTCTTTAAGTTTAAGGCTTCCCAACTTGGCCATAAGGTGTAATTGGCAATGACGGCAATCCCCGCACCAATGATAGTGTCAATGACACGGTATTGGATCACCTGAAACGCATCAGGATTGATAAGCGAATACACAAATATGATATTTATGGTGATAAATGCAGCCGCCGATCTAAGATTCTGTTGTATGAGTGAAAAGGCCAAGGTTAAGGATATAATCGCTAAAACCCCGTAAACAATGATATTTTGAGTCAGTAATACGATACCTATAGCTATGGCGGCACCTATAAGTGTACCAATAATTCGTTCTTTGGATCGCTCTTTGGTCAGGCCGTAGTTGGGTCGCATAATCACAATTATGGTCAGTAGAATCCAATAGGTGTTTCTGATGTCCAAAAGAGTGCCCAGGATAAAGGCAAATATAATGGCGACAGTAAATCGTAGGGCATGCCTGAATAAAGTAGAATTCCAACTGAAATTTTGAATAATTACGTTTAGGCGATACTCTTGAAGCGTTAAAAACTGACTTGTGTTCTGGCGTTTTAAGGATACTTTTGAGGCGTCCTTAACATTGGCCATTACGCGGCGAATGGCACTGATCTCATCAAAAATGTTTTCTTGGTAATCATAAAGATTACGAAGTGCTAGTGCTCCTTCACGAGCTTTTGGCAATTGGATATCCTCTACATATTTCGATATTGCCTCTTTAGCTTTTGAAAGGGCAGGAATTAGAGTGTCGTTATCTGAAATTTTATCATTTTGGATTAGTAATTCTGATAAAGTCATTAAATGGCGCCCCATGACTTTATTTAGGTCCTTAAAAGCTTTAAGGTGTTTTCGATCACTAAAAAGTCGGTCTATTTCGTTATAGTCTAAGTGTTTGGCTTCAATAAGTTCAAAAATATTAACCGAAGATATAAAGATCAACAAATGTTTTTCGTCATAATGAGAACGCCCTGAACGTTTGCGCTCTAGTAGAAGTAATTCTCTTAAAGTTTCATGTTTTTCGTTGATCTGGCTTTGCAGTACGAATGCCTTTTGTATGAGTTCATGACGTTTTGATTTTTTTGTCAATAGGCGTGCTCGTAATATTAAATACTCTCCAATAAGAGTCAAACTATCAGACAAAAACTGGATTTCATCTTTTTTAGGTGACAGTTTCCTGAATAGATAAGATATGAGCAAATACCAAAGTCCCCCGCAACCAATCAGTAATACATGAGACAATATATCCACAGGAGTTTCCTTTTCAACGGCAAAAGCCAATACCATAGCTAATAATCCTGAAAATGAGACCATCGAGCCCCTAAACCCATATACCGAAATAAACGACACAAAAAACGAAAAAACGGCAAGTGCCACAATGACAAGTAGGAGATAAGGTTTGCAAAATAAAATGGTGGCTGTAATCAGCATTGTTAATGCGGTACTGATTAAAATCGCATTGACCTTACGTTTTAGGCTTCCCGGAATATCTCCAGGAGCATTTAAAAAAGCACCCATAGCAATGGCGGGAGCATATTCAAAATATCCCAAAAAATTAAGGACAACCAAAGGTGTTATCACCGCAAAGGTCAATCTGATACCTCTATAAAAGTCGGAACCTTTTAGGAATATTTCTATGGATGTGAGGAGTTCTTTCAAATGTTTATGTGATTGCCTGCAAAGGTAAACTAATTGATTTGCACGGATTCCATGCAGAGGTTATTTTAATGTTATTGGTTTTGCAATATTGGAGATAAAAAAACCACCTCTGAAAGGAAGTGGTTGTAAATGTTCATTATTTAGTTATGAATGAAAAGAAATTAGACAGGTTTTTCTGAATTTAATCTTCGCTCCCCCAAGGTGCACCTGGTGTTTCCACTTCCTTGGTGAGATCAAATTTTACGGAAAATAATCTATCCGTCCCTATTCTACGAAGATTATAAGTGAAGGAACTCTCATCAACGGTAATCCACCACACGTTGTTTGCAGCATGGGCCAATAAATTGGCTGTAAACTGATCTGCTGGAAAAAATTGAATGTCAGCTCGTCCTGTATTTGGACTCAGCCCGCCGTATTGAGTGACCTCATCATCAGTGCCATCCATCTTTCTATGGTCGTGCTTTAAGAGAATTAAGTTATCTTCTCCCATCGTCAATACCCAGGTTCTTGATTTGTCATCACCAACAAAAAAAGGAATTCTGAGCACGTTGTTCTCACAACTGCGAACATGCATGACCAATTTCTCTCCGGTGAAACCATCGCCTTCTTTGCCTCCAGCTATAATTTCGCCTTCATATGCTTTACCACAGTGATTTTTAAGGGTGTCCCAAAATTGAACAGATCCAGGCACCTCCTGCGCCAACAATTGGAGCGGTACTGCCAATAAAATAAAGAGTAGTTTTTTCATGGTTCCAAGATATGTATTTAATTCTTAGTTGGCAATCCCATTAATTTAGAATGCCAGATTATTCCACCGTCAAAATCAAATCATCCTGCATCACCATGGTTCCTTCTTTAATGGTAATGGATTTTACTTTCCCAGCCTTGAACGCCGTTACGGTGGTTTCCATTTTCATGGCCTCAATGATAAATAGCGGGTCATTTTCTTTGACCTTTTGACCTCTTTTTACCAATACCTTGTATAGTGATCCTTGCAAAGGGGCTCCTATTTGATTGGCATCGGCTGGATCAATCTTCTCATGGGTCTCTTTTTTGATATTAAGTGATTTGTCCAAAACCTCTACCAGTCGATTTTCACCGTTCACCTTGAAGAAAACAATTCTGACCCCTTCCTCATTGGGAACACCAACAGAAAGTAATCTGACAATTATGGTTTTTCCTGGCTCCAGTTCAATGAGGATTTCTTCACGTTGTTTCATGCCATAGAAGAAATTCTTGGTGGGCACTAAACTTAAATTGCCATATAGTTTATAGTTCTCGTGCGCCTGTTCGAAGACTTTCGGATATAAGGTGTAGGATAAGAAATCTTCAATTTCAATAGCTCTGGTAAAACCTTTTTGGAATTTCTTTTTGAAAGCGTCATATTCCACATCAAAATCGATAGGTTTTAAGTGGGCATTAGGTCTATCAGTATAGGCTTTGTGATTTCTTAAAATGATTTTTTGTAATTTCTTTGGAAAGCCGCCAGTGGGTTGACCTAAATCGCCTTTAAAGAAATTGATCACGGATTCTGGGAAGGAAATTTCCGAGCCACGTTCCATTACATCTTCTGGAGTGAGATTATTGGTGACCATAAAAATGGCCATATCTCCCACAACTTTGGAACTTGGTGTCACTTTTATCAGATTGCCAAACATGGCATTGACCTTGGCATACATTTTCTTTACCTCGTCAAATCGATCACCCAATCCTAGAGCAATAGCCTGTGGTCGCAAATTGGAATACTGACCACCTGGAATTTCGTGTTGAAACACTTCGGCTGTACCAGCTTTTAATCCTGATTCAAAAGGATAATACAACTCACGCGTATCCTCCCAAAAATTAGAGAACTGGTTTAAAGTATTCATGTCAAAGTCGTGCGCTCTTGGTTGACCTTTCATCATTTCAACAATCCCATTGAAATTGGGTTGTGAGGTCAATCCCGACAAACCGCCCAGAGCCACATCAACCACATCTACACCAGCTTCAATGGCTTTAAGATAGGTTGCAGTTTGTAAAGATGAGGTGTCATGTGTATGCAAATGAATCGGCAGCTTGATCGTGTCTTTTAGTGCGCCTACCAATTCCGTTGCGGCATAGGGTTTTAACAACCCCGCCATATCTTTGATGGCAATCATATGAGCTCCAGCGCTTTCAAGGTCTTTCGCTAATTGGGTGTAATATTTAAGCGTGTATTTGGTTTCGTTGACATCCAAAACATTCCCTGTATAACTTATGGCAGCCTGTGCAATACCTCCTGTTTTATTTCTCACAAAATTAATGCTCGGTTCCATGGCCTTGACCCAGTTGAGTGAATCAAAGATTCTAAAGATATCAACCCCATTTTCCCAAGATTTTTCTACGAATTTCTCAATAAGGTTGTCCGGATAGGCTTTGTATCCCACACCATTACTACCACGCAAAAGCATCTGAAACAAAATATTTGGGATTGCTTTTCGCAATTCGCGCAAGCGTGTCCATGGACTTTCGTGCAAGAAGCGTAGACAGACATCAAATGTCGCGCCGCCCCAAACTTCCATGCTGAACGTGTTTGGATGGTTTTTTGCAAAACTTTCAGCGACTTTCATCATATCGAACGTCCGCATTCGAGTGGCGAGCAGCGATTGGTGTGCATCGCGCATGGTGGTATCGGTATAATGGATTTTGGTGTCGTTTTTGAGCCACTCACAGAATTTCTCCGGTCCCATTTCGGTTAGCATATCCTTTGTTCCTTTAGGATGCGGTGCGGCTAAATTGAATTTTGGCACTTTCGGATTTCTAAAGACTTTACTGTCATCTTTATGTTTTACATCAGAATTACCATTGACAATCACTTCAGCCAAAAACTGGGTGACTTTGGTTGTTCTATCTTGCGGGAGCTTAATTTTAAAAAGGGAAGGGGTGTTCTGAATGAAATTTACGGTAACTTTTCCTTCTTTAAATGTATCATGAAGGATCACATTCTGTAAAAAGTGGATGTTGGTGTTCACACCTCTAATTCGAAACTCCTTTAATGCGCGCACCATTTTGCGAACGGCACCATCTAAAGTTCTACCGTGGGCAGAAACTTTGACGAGCATCGAATCAAAAAACGGGCTCACACTGTACCCTTGGTAAATACTTCCTGCATCCAAACGGATGCCCATTCCTGAGGCACTTCTATACGTAGTTATCGTGCCATAATCTGGTGTGAAATTATTACCAGGATCTTCTGTGGTCAATCGGCATTGTAAGGCAAAGCCATAAGTTTTTAAGGATTCTTGTTCGTAGATCTTGATTTGCTGGTCGGATAATTTGTAACCTCCAGCAATAAAAATCTGGGTTTTCACCAAATCAATGCCAGTTACCATTTCAGTAACCGTATGTTCTACCTGAATCCGCGGATTAACTTCAATAAAATAGACATTGTCTTCCTTGTCAACCAAAAACTCCACGGTTCCAATATTATTATAATTGACTTCCGTTGCAATGTCTACAGCGTATTTATATAGATCTTGTTTGACTTTTTCAGACACGTTATGTGAAGGCGCAATCTCCACCACCTTTTGATGACGGCGCTGTACAGAACAATCGCGTTCAAACAAATGGCGGATATTCCCGTGATTATCGGCCACAATTTGTACTTCAATATGTTTAGGATCTTCTACATATTTTTCGAGAAACATAGTGTCGTCACCGAATGAGTTGAGGGCCTCATTTCTGGCAGAATCGAAATTCTGTTCCAGGTCTTCGGCTTTTCTGATGATACGCATCCCGCGCCCACCACCACCTGAGGCCGCTTTTAACATTAAAGGATAGCCTATGCTTGTTGCTTCTGATAAGGCCACCTTTAATGAGCTTAACTTCTTTTTATTGCTTTCTATAATTGGTACATTACATTTTACTGCTATCTTCTTAGCGGTTATTTTATCACCTAAGGCATCCATGACCTCAGGAGAGGGTCCGATAAAAATGATATCGTTTTTGGCACATCTTCGAGCAAATTCTGAATTCTCTGAAAGGAACCCGTAGCCAGGATGAATAGCATCAACATTCTTGGACTTTGCCAGAGCAATGATCTCATCCATGTCCAAATATGGCTTTAAAGGCTGATTGTCTTCACCAATTTGATAGGATTCATCCGCTTTATTGCGATGTTGTGAATAGCGGTCTTCATAGGTGTAAACGGCAACTGTAGCAATGTTTAATTCTGTACAGGCGCGCATGGTGCGAATGGCAATTTCTCCTCTGTTGGCAATAAGTACCTTTTTTATTTTCATACTGTGCTATGGTTATCCGGTATTTGTGATTGGTTAATTTGTTGAAACCAGTGAATGAATTGATCAATAGCTTTTCTAAAAATTGAATTTTAAAAAATCCTGGCTGGCCATTGAAATGAACTTTTTGATTGCGAATTTTCCGCAACTCGCTCGAAGATAATTTTTAAATTAGTTAAAAACAAAATCGAGGCAGAAAAAAATCTGCTAAAATAAATTTGAAGAGAATTGAAATTGAATGGGTTGACGTGATGAATCAATCGAATTGAATTGTATTTTTTTAAGGTTTTATCATCTTTTAAAATGCTAGTATTTAGAATTTAAATACAAAAAAACCATCCCGATTTTGACGGGATGGTTTTGCATTTTTAACATGATATTGCTTCGTCGCCTAAAACGGCTCCTCGCAATGACCCTCATAATCAGCTTTACTTGATCATCTCATAAGAACGCTTGATGAATTCGCTCAGTTCTTTTCCTTTTAACAAACCTTGAGATAGGCGTGCTAAATCTAAACTTTGAGAAATCAAGCGATCTTGTTTTTTCTTGGTTTTGGTGCTTAAAATTTCACCTACCAAATCAGAATTTGTATTGACCACCAAGTTGTACATTTCTGGCATATTGCCCATGCCGAACATACCGCCACCTGTTGCTTGCATTTCTTTCATACGACGCATAAACTCTGGTTGTGTGATGATGAATGGTGACGCATCACTATCCATGGCTTCCAATTGAACCATGAATTTTTCTGAAGGAATGGATTCTTTCAATATGGTTTCCAATTCCTTTTTCTGATCTTCGGATAGTTTTGAAATCTTCGTATCGTCTTTCTTGATCAAATTATCAATATGGTCAGCATCCACACGAGCAAAAGTAATGTTCTCCTTAGTGGATTCCATTTTTTGCATCAAGTGGCTCACAATTGGCGAATCCAATAACAATACTTCGTATGCTTTGTCTTTGGCAGCTTCAATATAACTGTGTTGTGAATCTTCATCGGACGCATATAGGATGACTAATTTTCCATCTTTGTCAGTTTGATTGTCCTTGATTTTGTCGAACAATTCTTGATAAGTATAATATTTCCCATCAACTGTTGGATATAGTGCGAAGGCGTCTGCTTTTTCAAAGAACTTATCTTCTGAAAGCATTCCATATTCAATGACAATTTTGATGTCGTTCCATTTCTTCTCAAAATCCTCACGGTTATCATTGAATAAGGATTTCAGCTTATCAGCTACTTTACGGGTGATATAGGAAGATATTTTCTTCACATTGCCGTCTGCTTGCAAATAACTACGAGATACGTTCAACGGAATGTCCGGAGAGTCGATCACACCTCTGAGCATGGTCAAGAATTCTGGAACGATACCTTCTACATTATCTGTTACAAATACTTGGTTTTGATAGAGTTGAATTTTATCCTTTTGAATGTTCAAATCGGCCGTCATTTTCGGGAAATATAAAATTCCTGTCAAGTTGAATGGGTAATCCACGTTCAGATGGATATGGAATAACGGTTCCTCAAACTGCATTGGGTACAGTTCTCTGTAAAAATCTGAATAGTCCTTGTCTTCTAATTCAGTTGGCTGCTTTGTCCACGCCGGATTAGGGTTGTTAATGATATTGTCAACCGTGATTTTCTTTTGTGGCTCTTTGGTTTCCTTGCCGTCTTTATCTTTTTTGGTCTCAGGTTTGTGATCTGGGTCATTGATTTCCTTAGTTCCAAATTTGATCGGAATAGGCATGAACTTATTGTATTTGGTCAATAGTTCACGGATTCTTGATTCTTCCAAGAACTCAGTAGAATCGTCAGCAATATGAAGGATGATTTCTGTACCACGCTCAGTTTTGTCAGCTGGCTCTAAGGTGAACTCAGGAGATCCGTCACATGTCCAACGTGCAGCTTCTGTATCTTCTAAGTAGGATTTAGTGATGATTTCAACTTTCTCAGCAACCATAAAAGCGGAATAGAAACCTAAACCAAAATGTCCGATGATACCTGAATCTTTTCCGGCATCTTTATACTTGTCCAAAAACTCTTCAGCTCCTGAAAAGGCGATTTGGTTAATATATTTTTCAACTTCTTCAGCAGTCATCCCAATACCTTGGTCAATGATGTGAAGTTTTTTACCTTTCTTATCGATCTTGACTTCGATTTTCGGGTTGCCATATTCTACTTTTGCCTCACCAATATTGGTTAAGTGCTTTAATTTTAAAGTGGCATCTGTAGCGTTACTGATTAACTCACGTAAAAATATTTCGTGATCACTGTATAAGAACTTCTTAATCAGTGGAAAGATGTTCTCTACCGAAACATTAATATTCCCTTTTGTCATATTTAATTTATTAAATGTTCCCACGAAATTGGGAAACTAATTGAACTTTAGTTTGTTTCATTGTAGTAGTCAACAAAAATGCCAATCCAACATTTGTGACAAGATGGCATAAAAAAAAGCCATTCCCGTAAAAGAATGGCTTTATAAAAAATGATTGCATTTTTTAGTTTTTAATGCTTTCCGTCGCATTGATAGGATTATTTTTCTTTTTGTTTTTCACATAGGTTTCCAACCATTGGTCTTGTTCCCAAAGCATGTGCATTACCGATTCCTTAGCGCTATACCCATGACTTTCGTTTGGTAGCATAACCAATCTTACTGGTGCTCCCAAGCCTTTTAGGGCGTTGAAATAACGCTCACTTTGCATTGGATAAGTGCCCGAATTGTTATCAGCTTCGCCATGAATCAATAATAATGGCGTTTTCATGGTATGGGCATTCATGAAAGGCGACATGGTATTGTAAACATCTGGTGCTTCCCAATAATTGCGCTCTTCACTTTGAAATCCAAATGGCGTCAAGGTTCTGTTGTAAGCGCCGCTTCTTGCGATGCCTGCTGCAAATAAATTGGAATGGGATAATAAATTGGCCGTCATAAACGCCCCATAAGAATGTCCGCCAACCGCCACGCGATCGCGATCAATATAGCCCATGGCATCAACAGCGTCAATGGCCGCTTTGGCATTGCCTACCAATTGCTTGACAAAGGTATCATTAGGCTGCTCATCGCCCTCGCCGACGATTGGGAACGCTGCATCGTCCAATACCACATAGCCCCTTGCAACCCAAAATAAAGGTGAACCATAAGAAGGATAGGTGAATTCATTGGAATTTGAAGTGCTCTGCGCAGCACTGTTTTTGTCTTTATACTCACGAGGATAGGCCCACATGAGCATTGGATATTTTTCACCTTTTTTATAATCGGTTGGTAAATATAAAGTTCCCGTTAGTGGCAATCCGTCATCTCTTTTGTAGGTAATCACTTCTTTATGGACGTCTTGTAAACTCTTGAATGGATTCTCAAATTGTGTTAAAGGTTGTAATGCGATACGCTTTTTGATGTTTCTGATATAATAGTTGGGATATTCATTTTTTGATTCGATCTGAACCACAAACTCTCCAGCTTTGGCATCTAAGGCAGAGACAATATTCTCAACTTTATCAGTGAATGCCGATTGGTATAAACGTTCTGTTTTTTGCGATTTAAGATTCATTTCATCTATAAATGGAAATTGTCCATCGGCACTATAACCATCACCAATTAAATACGCCTTCCCATCATTTAGATCTAAAACAGGTTCGTCATAGGCATTGAGCGTTGTTACGAAGTTTCCAGGATCACTATAGACATCCTGGTAATTTCTATCAGAAAGTACTTTTGGAGTTTTACCTGAATTTGAAGGGTCAAACAAATACGTTCTTGTATTTCTGCTATTCCACCATCTGTCATAGGCAATGGCGGTGTTTTCATTACCCCAGCGGATTCCGGCATAACGGTCCTTGGTTTTTAAAAGCGATTGTTTCTTTGCTGTGAATGGTGCTTTTTGTTGAAATACTTCGTCTCTAAACGCTACTTCCTTTGCAGGATCCCCGCCGTCTAAAGCTTCAGTCCATACTAAGGTTGCTGGATGGTCATTACGCCAGGTTAAATTACGCTTTCCAGTACGCACGGCCATAAAACCTTGTGGCAAATCTTCAATAAGTGGTACTTCCAATATTTTTTTGACCAAGGTGCCATTGGCGTCATAGATAGTCGTCGTCGATGGAAATCTGCTATAAGGTACTAAATAGGAGAAAGGTTTGTTTATGGTGGTTATCATGACATATTTTCCGTCAGGAGAGAAGTTGATACTTTCATAAATATCGGTTGACTTCCAATTGCTAGCGTTACCGTTAAGGTCCACTTTTTGAATATCGGACAGTGCCAATTGTTCAAAGTTATATTCGTCGTTTGGATTTTTAAGTAAGTCTTGATAGGTTCTGTTTTGTGCTTTTACGCCAGCTTCACTTACCGAGATTGTCGGTCCTTCTGGCACTGATTTTTTTGGGTCAATCAATTGTTTTTTTGAAGAAGGAAGTGTTTGTACCAACAAATAGTTGCTGTCCTTTGACCAGGTGTATGGTCTGCCCATATTGGCATTGAGGTTATCGTCTGTTATTTTCTTGGCCTGTGCTGCGTTGATATCAATGTACCATAATTCAACACCTTTTGACGTGGTATTTGTAAAAGCAGCATAATTTTGATTGGGCGACCATGATAAATAAGCAAATCGTCCGTTTTCAGGCATTCCTAAAATGTTTTTTGGATCGCCATCTCTACCGTTTCTTATTTTGAGGTCGGTATAATAGGTGGTTCTACTGCCAATGTTGGTCACCGGATTAATTCTCAATCCGCCAAGACGCATTTCAGTCTCAGATAGCTCTTCTATGGTCTTAAAATTGCTTCTATAGAGAAAAAGAATGTTTTCGCCCTTGCGATCCATGCTTATGCGTGGTGCCAATGGCGCTTCAGCAAGACTTAAGATGCTAGGATCAGGTTTTTGATAAGATAAATTGACTTGCCCAAAACTGAATAGGGACAATAAAAAGAAAAAACTTAGTAGATATGCTCTCATTGTGGATTAAATTTTAATTAATGTTCTAAAATAAACAAAACAAGGATAGTGAGTCGTCAAATAAATGTTAAAAAGAAGTCAGTTTATCACGCTATGGTATTTAAAATAGGTAATTTTATGAATACTGTGAATATTGCTTAAATTGCAAATCTATTTAATGCTAAACAAAATAACTTATGTATAATTCCAAAATAATCGGCCTAGGGCATTATGTTCCTGATAATGTGGTTACTAATGACGATTTGTCCAAGATGATGGACACCAATGACGCGTGGATTCAAGAACGAACGGGAATAAAGGAACGCCGTTGGGCAATTGAAAATACAGGAGACACAACTTCAGGAATGGGTGTGAAAGCTGCCAAATTTGCCATTGAACGTGCTGGAATTGATAAGGATGACATTGATTTTATTGTCTTTGCCACTTTGAGTCCTGATATGTATTTTCCTGGACCTGGAGTGCAGGTGCAACATGCTTTGGACATCAAGACTGTTGGGGCATTGGATGTCCGTAATCAATGTTCTGGTTTTGTGTATGCAATTTCAGTTGCAGATCAATATATAAAAACGGGAATGTATAAGACCATTTTGGTGATTGGTAGCGAGCTCCATTCGCATGGATTGGATAAAACCACTCGTGGGCGCGGTGTGTCGGTCATTTTTGGTGATGGGGCAGGAGCCGCGATTTTGACGAGGGAAGAAGATAACTCCAAAGGAATCCTTTCTACACATTTACACTCGCAAGGAGAGCATGCCGAAGAATTGGTTCTGGTAGCCCCTGGAATGGGTAAACGCTGGGTCAATGATATTATAAAAGATAACGATCCAAATGACGAAAGTTATTTTCCGCACATGAATGGACAATTTGTGTTTAAAAATGCAGTGGTCAGATTTAGTGAAGTCATCATGGAAGGTCTAGCAAAAAACAATCTGGGCAAAGAGGCCATTGATATGTTGATTCCACATCAGGCCAATTTGAGGATTTCACAATTTATTCAGAAAAAATTTGAGTTGAGTGACGACCAAGTGTTCAACAATATTCAAAAATATGGAAATACTACGGCGGCTTCAATTCCTATTGCATTAACTGAGGCATGGGAAGAGGGTAAAATCAAAGAGGGCGATGTCGTGGTATTGGCTGCTTTTGGTAGTGGATTTACTTGGGGGAGTGTGATCATTAAGTGGTAACAAATTCCTGCGGAGGCAGGAATCTCGAGTTTAAGTAAGGCGAATTTCGAGTATTAAAGGCTTTGTAAAATCTCTCAAAATCATTTTTCAGAGAGTGTAACTAATGAACGCACCGAATTCGTGCAGACTAAAAGTCGATTTCGTGAAATAGTTGATACAGAATATGATGTAACACATAATTATTCGAGGTCTCTATGGCAATTGTGAGATGGCGAAAACATTTATAGGAACAAAGTAGACGGAATGAATCCAATAGCTATTGGGATGGGGGTAAAGCTATATCTATAGGATAATAATAACAACAATGAGATTCCTGCTTTCGCAGGAAATTAAAAACCCGAAACATTATTCTGCCTCGGGTTTCACTACTTTTAACCAACTTAACTAACACTTGATTAAATTATAAAACTTATCACAATCTATTAGACGCAGAAACGTCTAATTTATTTTATCAAAATAAATCTTTAACTATCAATTAACATAAAACCTCAGGTTTTGAAGTCCGTTACTTTCAAAATCTAATATTTATATTCCATTCTGTGCAAAGAAATATTCTTTGAAGGTTGATTTTTGAATTGGATTTATGGCGTTGAATAGAATAGAGATTGTTTGTAATTAATCGTTTGTAACTAAATAAAAAAAATCCGAAGTCGAGACTCCGGATTTAAAATATACCTAATTCGCAAATTACTTCTTTTCAAAAGTAGAAGGCTAATTCAAATCAATTTAAAAGTAGTACAGTTTGTTAGGTCTGATAAAACAAGGGTTAAAAAGGTAATATTCCAAAGAAATCAAAAATCTTAACAAAATATTAACATATTGATGTGGTAAAATGATAATTTTTTTGATAAATAAGTTGATTTCACCTATAATAAACCTTATACAATTAGCGAAAGGCCTTTACCTAAATGATATTACATAAAGCCTCCATCACCTGATGTTTCATTTTTATCCCTGTTTTTTCGTTGTAAGGCTTTATATTTTCCACCCCCAAATCGGTAAGATAATCCAATAAACCACGTGTTGCTTTCCCAATTGAACTGTCCTTTTTGTATATAGGGGTTGGTACTATCAAATCTTGCCTTCATGGTATTGAAAATATCATTGTAATTGAAGCTGAAAGTGGCCGCATCATCCAAAAAAGAATAGCGTAAACCAGTATTGACAAAGTACATGGGCTTACCCTTAAATTGTATGCCTTCTTGCTCTGATCTGTACATTCCAAAGGCAGAAAGCGTCAGTTTTTTGGTTACCTTAAAATTGTTGCTCATTCTAAAACTATAAGCAATATTTTCAACTTCAATTTCGGTTAGAAGAATGTCATCTACCGTTGGTTCCTCACCTACGGGAGTGTTAAGAACTTCAGTAATGCCTTTTTGAGTTTGTGAATACAGGTCAAAACTCGCATTGAAATTCCACCATGATGTTGGTTTGTAGGCACTTGATAGCTCTATACCATAGGCAGAGGTGTTATCGAAATTATCATAGGTCAGAATGACCTTGTTCAAATCTAAGCGGTCAATAAATACAGCACGATTGATTTCATCCTCTATCATACGATAAAATATGCCTCCAGTTATAGAGCCCTTTTCCAATTTTCGGGTATAATTAATTTCAAAAGAATTTGTAAACTGTGGTTGCAATTCTGTGTTTCCAAAAGAGGAGATCAACGGACTGCTCCATTCTCTAATGGGATTTATTCTTCTCAAACTTGGTCGGTCCACACGTCGGCTTACACTTGCCTGAAAAGAGTTTTTATCTGATGGGGTATAAGTCAAGAATGCTGAAGGATATATTTGAAAATACTCATTTTTAAAAGGATTGGTTTCCCTCGAATCTTCTTTAATAGTTATGGCCTTGGCATCCTCTGTGACTGTCTCTGCACGTGCTCCAACTTGATAGCTCCATTTTTCAAAAGTTTTCCCAAAGGTGATATAGGCCGAATAAATATCTCTGTTATAATTGAAGTCTGTATTTGGGGTATTGATGATGTTCCCTGTTTCATCAAAGGATTTTCCGGTAGAATCATACACGACGTCCGTATTGAATAAGCGAGCCTCGAGACCGACTTCCAGCTTGGCTTTTTCACTTAGAGGATTCACATAATCCAAATTGATTGTGGTTTGATCACGTTTGGTGTTCACAAAATCTATATAATTTGGAGGAAATGAAATATTGGAGTAAATAAACTCAGAAGACTCGTTTTCCTCAAAGCGGTTATAGTCTGCTTCCAAATCCAACTTTTCGCCTTCCTTAGCAAAATTGTGCTTGAAAACAAAGTTGTATTGAGAAGAGAGATTATCGGATATGTTGTTGAATACCTGTCCTTGTGTAGCAGTGTTTGGCCTTAGGATATTAATGCTGCCAACCCCTTTGCCGTCATAAGTGTTTTGATTTGTAAATATGGAGATGGTATTGTTGTCGTCTGCATAAAAATCGATTCCGAATTTGTAGAGATGTGATTTACTGTTGTCGAAAAAATCAAAAACCTGTTGAGTGTGGTCATCCGGTCGATCGAGCGTGCCATAATTATTGCTTTTTCCAATATTATTGCCGTAATTTCCATACAAGTTAAACTTACCATTTCTGTAGTTTAAATCGGCAGAGCTATTAAATTTTGCATTGATTTCTTTGGTCAAGCCCAAATTAATATTTCCATTAAATCCAATATTGGAATTTCTATGGAGGATGATATTGATTATGCCACTCATGCCTTCGGGATTGTGTTTTGCAGAAGGATTAGTGATCAATTCAATTTGTTTGATAGATGCAGAAGGAATTTGTTTCAATAGCTGATCCACGGGTACATTGGACAGTTTTCCATCCACCATCACACGTACGTTTTCGTTGCCACGCAGACTCAAATTGCCCGTCTGTTGATCGATACTGACAGAAGGAATATTGTTCATAATGTCAGATGCTGTAGGCCCGGTAGTAATTAAATCTTTTCCTACGGTTATGACTTTTCTGTCCACTTTTTGCTGAATGCTGGAAACTTCTGCAATTACCGTAACTTCATCCAAGGCTGCAGCATTTTCTTCTAAAAGGATCTTGCCTAAATTCACGTCGTAAGAATCCTTTCCAATAATAAAAGGCTGTGTCACGGTCTTGTAACCAATATATTGAATGGTTACAGAGAATTGACCTTCTGAAAGTTTCGAGATTTTAAAACTGCCATCATCCTGGGTAATCGAGCCGGTAATGATTTCATTTCTACTGTTTTTAATGACAATAGTCACATAGGGCAAGGGCTGATTCAGTTGCGCGTCAATAATTGTTCCTGAAATTGAACCTTCTTTCGGCAAGGAATTAGCCGAGGGTTGTGCATATAATGTTGAGCACATTAAAATGCAAATTAAAAATAAAGATTTCATTTGTGATTGATTTTTTGATTTGATTGATGAAATTTGATTGTTATAATAGAGACGATTACTTTTGTACATTGTTACGCTCTTATAAACTTTTTTTGAAAAAAATTCATGAAATTATGCAAACAAATAAAAAAACTCTAGTGTTCGGAGCCTCTTTGAACCCGAGTCGCTATTCCAATTTAGCTTTGAACAGGCTCATTAGTCACGGACATGACGTTGTGGCTTTTGGATTAAAAGAAGGCGAGGTTGCTGGGGTCAAGATTGATACAGAACTGAAACCATACAATGCTGTTGATACGGTGACTCTGTATATGAACCCGGACAGACAGGCGGCTTTTTACGATTATATCATGTCGTTACAGCCAAATCGGGTGATTTTTAACCCTGGAACAGAAAACGCTGAGTTTTTTACGTTGTTAGGTAAGGCGGGAATTGAGTTTGAAGTGGCCTGTACCTTAGTGCTGCTTGGTACGAATCAATACTAATCCTAAAAACGTTAAGAGGCCATTTAGGATCAAAATAAAATATCCAAATTCAAATCCTATCCATTTTAAGCTGTTGATACTGAAAAAATAGGACAGTATTGGCGACAGAATGGCAATGATAGGCACCCACTTATCTTTTATTTGCCATTTGGTGAACAAGCCAAAAGCATAGAGTCCGAGTAATGGGCCATAGGTATATCCCGCAAAGAGCAGGAGCTTTGCAATGACGCTTTCGTCTTTAATTGCGTATTTAAAAACGATAATGACCAAGATCAAGACAAAGGATATCATCACGTGGACGCGTTTTCTAATGGCAATTTGTTTAGCGGCATCGTGCTTTTTTTCGATGTCTAAAATGTCAATGCTAAATGACGTGGTTAAGGCTGTTAAGGTGCTATCGGCGCTACTATACGCTGCGGCGATCAAGCCCAACAAGAAGAACACAAATACCCCAATGCCTAAATGTTCTTTTGCCAAAATAGGGAAGAGCTCATCTTTATGTGCGTCAATGCCATTCTTTTGTGCATAGACAGTTAAAAGAAGGCCCAGGCTTAAAATCATAAAATTGACTATCGTCAGAATGACCGTAAACCAAAACATGTTTTTTTGCGCATCTTTCAGGGTTTTACAGGTGAGATTTTTTTGCATCATGTCCTGATCCAATCCTGTCATCACTATGGCAATAAACGCTCCTGATATGAACTGATTCCAGAAATAATCACCAGATTTAAAGTCCTCAAAAAAGAAAGTCTTAGACAAGTCGCTTTCCAGTATATAGCCTAAAATATTACCCCCACTAATGCCCAAATCATGACTCACATAGTAAATTGCAACCCCAATAGAGAGCAGCATAAACAAGGTTTGCAGTGTATCTGTCCAAATTATGGTCTTGATTCCAGACTTGAAGGTGTATAGCCATATTAAAAAAACCGTGAGGGTTACAGTTTGCCAAAAGCTGATGCCCAAATCATCAAAAAGAAGCACTTGCAATACATTGGCAACTAAAAACAGTCTGAAACTCGAACCCACAATTCGAGAGATTAAAAAAAATGAAGCACCAGTTTTATAGGACATGTTTCCAAAACGTTCGTCCAAATAGGTGTAAATAGAGGTTAGATTTAGTTTGTAATAGAGTGGAAGGAGTACCGTTCCAATAACCAAATAGCCTACAGTATAGCCCAACACCATCTGCATATAGCTAAATGACGAAGATTCTACCCAGCCTGGAACCGAAATGAATGTCACTCCAGAAAGTGATGCACCAATCATCCCAAAGGCCACAACATACCACGGTGCTTGTTTGTTCGCTTTGAAAAAGGTGTTATTATCTGACTTTCTTCCAGTGAGATAAGATATCAAAATAAGAATTCCAAAATAGGAAAGAATAAGCAGAATAATGGTTGTAGAATGCATAAAGAATAAAATATGGCGGAAAATTACTTATTATAGTTTTCAATTTTCAAATAACGTGAGTTAATATGAAATAAGAATATGTTAAAGCCTCAAAATTATATACTAAAATCGTAAATTTGCACCCATGGAATTTTCTTCAAAACTACTCGAAAAAGCGGTCAATGAAATGTCTCAGCTACCCGGAATCGGAAAACGAACCGCATTGCGATTGGTGTTGCATTTACTCAGACAGCCAAAAGACCAAACCATGTTGCTGACTTCGGCATTGGCGCATATGAGAAATGACATCAAGTTTTGCTCAAGCTGCCATAATATCAGTGATACCCAACTTTGTGAGATTTGTTCCAATCCACGTAGAACCGAGGAAATCATCTGTGTGGTTGAAGATATTAGAGATGTCATGGCTATTGAAAACACAAGTTCGTTTAAAGGCTTGTATCATGTTTTGGGTGGAAAAATTTCTCCAATGGATGGGATTGGCCCGAATGACCTCAATATCACTTCACTTGTTGAAAAAGTAAAAAAAGGAAATGTAAAAGAGTTGATTTTCGCATTAAGCTCTACCATGGAAGGCGATACGACCAATTTTTATATCTTTAAGCAAATTCAAGATTGTGAAATTATTACCTCCACAATTGCAAGAGGTATTTCAGTGGGCAACGAATTGGAATATACCGATGAGGTCACACTTGGACGTAGTATTTTAAATAGAATCCCTTTCGAATCTTCATTAAAATCTTAATGGTTTTTGCTGTTATCTGTTGTCATACTAAACTATAATGTACGCTACTTCTTGGAGTTGTGTCTTAAAAGTGTCGAATCTGCCATAGCAGGTTTGGATGCTGAGATTATTGTTGTGGATAATCATTCATCAGACGATAGCTGCCGGATGGTTGCACAGCTTTTTCCGAAAGTGGTCTTAATCGAGAACACAGAGAACTTTGGTTTTTCCAAGGGAAATAATATCGGTGTGGCCAAAGCAAAAGGCAAGTATCTATGCATCCTGAACCCTGATACGGTGGTTGCTGAAGACACTTTTAAAAGGGTGTTGGCTTATGCTGAGGGTCTTTCTGAGTTGGGGGCCATTGGCTGTCAACTTATTGATGGGCGGGGTCAATTTCTGCCTGAAAGCAAAAGGAATATTCCCACCCCAATGGTTTCGGTCAAGAAAATTTTAGGGTTTTCAAAGGCCTATTATGCAAATCATTTATCGCCAGCTGATACTGGCAAGGTGGATATTCTTGTAGGAGCATTCATGTTTCTTAAAAAAGAGGTTTACGATGCAGTCAAAGGATTTGATGAAGACTACTTCATGTATGGCGAAGATGTTGATCTTTCTTATAAAGTGCTGAAGGCAGGGTATCAAAATATCTATTACGGTGAAACTGCCATCCTTCATTTTAAGGGAGAAAGTACTTTAAAAGACAAAACCTATGCCAAACGTTTTTACGGAGCGATGCGTATTTTTTACAATAAACACTATAGGTTCAATCCTGTTTTGGACGTCCTGGTTTGGTTAGGAATCTTCTTTTCAAGATTTTTCTCAAAAAAACCAAAACAATTTACGACAAAGGCGACCTCCCATGTTGTGATGACCAAGAACTTAGATTTTGATATAAAACTTCCTTTCCTTGCAAAAACTGTTCATAGTACCGACCAGGTTGCAGCGCAAACACAAGTTGTACTTGATGGCAATTCGATGGATTACAGGTCGATTATTGAAGTTATGATGGATTCAAAGAAAAGCAAGGAATTGACGTTTAGAGTTTTACCGAAAAACAGTCAGTTCATTATAGGTAGCGATAGTTCGGAACATCGTGGGGAAGTACTTAAGTTGTAAAATCCCGATGAATATACAAGCCTTGAATTCCGAAATTATAAAGGAATATGTAATGAAGTATGGCAATTTTAACTAATTTTGCAAGAGCAAATAAAAATTTTAGCATCTGAATAATAATATGGCAAAATTTGAACTGAAACTCCCGAAAATGGGTGAAAGCGTAGCAGAAGCAACTATCACCTCTTGGTTGAAAAATGTTGGTGATACTATTGAAGCTGATGAAGCAGTATTGGAAATTGCAACTGATAAGGTAGATAGTGAAGTGCCTAGTGAGGTGGATGGCATTTTGACAGAGATCCTTTATAATGTAGATGATGTTGTAAAAGTAGGGCAAGTTATTGCCATTATTGAAACCGATGCAAATGTTGCCCAAACACCTATTTCACCTGCGGAAAGTGTTACTTCGGCCCCTGTGGATGAAACTCCAGAAGTAGCTCATGTGGCACAAACTGTTGAAGATGCAAAAATTGCTGTAGCTGCTCCTGTAGCTTCCAGCGAAGATCGTTTTTATTCGCCGTTGGTAAAAAATATTGCCCGACAAGAAGGTATCTCACAATCTGAATTGGACAGTATTTCTGGTACCGGTAAGGATGGGAGGGTCACTAAAAATGACATCTTGGAATATCTTGAATCGAAGAAGTCAGCTCCAGTGTCTACACCACAAACCTCTGCGCCACAAGCGTCTACCCCACAGTCGCCTACTCCAGAACCTGTAAAAGAAAATATAGCAACGGAGCCTGCTAAGCAAGAGCCTGCGCCGGCCCAACCAACTCAGGAGAAAACTCCTGAAAAACCGAAAAAAGCTCCTGTAGTAGCGAGTAATGGAGATGAGATTATTGAACTGACCAGAATGGGTAAACTGATTGCACATCACATGGTAGAGTCGGTAAAAACATCAGCTCACGTACAAAGTTTTATTGAGGCCGATGTGACCAATATCTGGAACTGGCGTAACAAAGTCAAGAATGATTTTGCAAAACGCGAAGGCGAAAATTTGACCTTTACACCAATTTTCATGGAGGCTGTAGCGAAAGCACTCCGCGATTTCCCAATGATGAATATTTCATTGCAGGATGATAAAATCATAAAAAAGAAACATATCAACATAGGGATGGCAGCAGCGCTTCCTGATGGGAATCTTATTGTACCTGTAATTAAGGATGCCGATCAGTTGAACTTGATAGGAATGACCAAACGTGTCAACGATCTAGCAAATAGAGCCCGTTTGAACCAATTGAAACCAGATGATATTCAAGGCGGGACATACACCGTCACTAATGTGGGGACTTTTGGAAGCATCATGGGCACACCAATCATCAATCAGCCACAAGTTGGAATTTTAGCACTTGGTGCAATTAGAAAAGTTCCAGCGGTTGTAGAATCTCCTGATGGCGATTTTATAGGAATTCGTTACAGGATGTTCCTGTCGCATTCTTACGACCATCGCGTTGTCAATGGCGCTTTGGGTGGACAATTTGTAAAAGCAGTCAAAGATTATTTGGAAGGCTGGGATATGAATCGCGAGATCTAATTTTTAAGGCAGGCCTGACGGGCGTATAAAAGACTGTCAGGCCTGTAAAAAAGTAAAACCTAAACAAATCTTAAACCTAACCTTATAATAGTTAGGTTTTTCTATTTTTACGATAATTAATTAAATATCAGCATCAAACATTTATACTGAACTTTTCACCTTGAATCCGGTCGAAATGATGAAGTGATAAACAACAAAATACAAAATAAATGACTCTCAATCTTACCAAACCTATTTGCTTCTTTGATCTTGAAACAACGGGTATTAATATCACCTCAGACCGCATTGTGGAAATTGCAGTATTGAAAGTTTTTCCTGATGGAAAGGAAGATCGTAAGACATGGTTAATAAACCCAGGAATGCCAATTCCAGCGGAGGTTACCGCGATCCATGGGATTTCTGACGCCGATGTGGCCGATAAACCGACCTTTAAAGAATTGGCCAACGAAATCAACTCTATGGTTAAGGACTCAGATTTGGCAGGATTTAACTCCAACAGATTTGATATTCCGTTGTTGGCAGAAGAAATGTTGCGGGCAGGGATTGATTTTGATATGAAAGGACGCGTGGCAGTTGATGTGCAAACCATTTTCCATAAAATGGAACAGCGCACCTTGGCTGCAGCTTATAAGTTTTATTGCGATAAAAACCTAGACGATGCACATAGTGCAGCTGCCGATGCAGAAGCTACTTATGAAGTGCTAAAAGCACAATTGGCCAAATATGACGAACTGCAAAATGATACTAAATTTTTAGCCGAATTCAGTTCACGTAAGAGATTTGCTGATTTCGCAGGATTCATTGTGTACAATAAATATAATGAAGAGTGTTTTTCATTTGGGAAACATAAGGCCAAAAGAGTGGAAGACGTATTAAATGAAGAGCCAGGATATTTTGGATGGCTGCTCAATGCTGATTTTCCACTGTACACCAAAAAAGTGCTGACGGCCATTAAATTGAGGGCTTTCAATAATAAATTGACCTAAACTTCCCTTGTTTGTTAAACTGTAGAAAGGTATGGGAGCTCTTTGCTATCATTAAAGTTTATCTTTTGGCTAGGCATAGTAGCCCTAATTGAAATGTCGTGAGCCTACGTGAAACAATCCCAGGATCACATTAAACAAAATCATTCTATTTTTGTTAATTTTGCCGTCACTTTGATACATAAGCATAGAGATATATTTGTGTATTTGTGACAACACAACAATTAAGGATAAATAGTAAATACTCATGAAAATCATCTGTATAGGTCGTAATTACGTAGAGCATATCAAAGAACTGGCTAATGAAAGACCAGCAGAACCGGTAGTGTTTCTAAAGCCCGATACCTCTGTCCTGTTGAAAAAACAACCGTTTTACATTCCTGATTTTTCCAATGATGTCCATCACGAAGTAGAAATTTTAGTTAAAATATCTAAGGTTGGTAAGTATATCGATAAAAAGTTCGCACACAAATACTATGATGAGATTGGTCTTGGAATTGATTTTACAGCGCGTGACTTGCAGCAAAGCTTGAAAGAGAAGGGCTTGCCATGGGAAAAAGCCAAAGCGTTTGACGGTGCCGCAGTCGTTGGGAAATGGTTGCCTAAGTCTGATTTTGAGTCGGTGAACGACATTGATTTTTCTTTAGAAAAAAACGGAACCCTTGTCCAACAAGGTAATACGAGCCATATGTTATGGAAAATTGATGAACTTATAGAATATGTGTCAAAATATTTCACTTTAAAGATTGGAGACATTATCTTTACGGGAACACCATCAGGAGTTGCTAAGGTAAAAGCAAATGATGAACTTAGGGGATTGATTGAAAATAACGAAATGTTTAAATTAACAATCAAGTAAATGGAAGAAAACTATAAACTTTATCGCGTACGTGAACTGGCCGATGGTGATGAGGATTTTGTCATGGCAATTGCCGCCGCTTTTTTGGAAGAGGTTCCGGAAGATGCCGCGCGACTTAAAAAAGCCGTTGCAGAAGCAGATTATTATACTACCTATCAGGCCGCTCATAAGATGAAGCCGACTATTGATCTTTTTGAACTTGGGGTCTTGGAAGATTTGATCACCGTTCAGGATTGGGGTAAATTAGAAAAGAAAAACGAGGATATTTCGAAGGAATTGAAGACCGTTTTGAAGGCGATAGAAAAAACAGCTGCAGAAATTAAAAAGGATTTCAATCTCTGATGTTAGCTGAAATTATTACTATTGGAGACGAGATCCTAATTGGTCAGATTGTCGATACCAATTCTGCATTTATAGCCAAACAACTTAATAAGATTGGTGTATCCGTGTATCAGATTACTTCTGTTCAAGATGATAAAGAGCACATCATAAAGTCGTTTAAGGAAGCTGAAGAGAATGCCAATATCATCATTATCACTGGCGGATTGGGACCAACCAAAGACGATATCACCAAAAAAACCATTGCCGAATACTTTAATGACACACTTATCAGAAATGATGAAGTTACCGACAATATCAAACGAATTTGGGGAGATTTTACCAATAAAACACCTCCCCAACTTAGTTTAGATCAAGCTCTTGTACCTTCGAAAGCACAGGTGCTGATGAACCTGCACGGGAGTGCTCCGGGAATGTGGCTTGAAAAGAACGGAAAGATATTTATATCGTTGCCTGGTGTGCCTTATGAAATGCGGGGACTTATTGAGGATGCGGTTATACCTAAGCTCATAAAACGATTTAAGTTTCCTTATATCCAACACGAAACCTTACTGACTTATGGTCTTGGCGAAAGTGCTCTGGCAGAGCGAATTGAAGCCTGGGAAAGCCATTTGCCACCTTATATCAAGTTGGCCTATTTGCCAAGTTTGGGAAGAGTTCGATTGCGCCTTTCTGGAAAATCCATGGACAAGCATCTGATTCAGATTGAAATTAAACATCAAATTGAATTGCTGTTGCCGCAAATTAAAGATGTTTTTATTGGTTTTGAACGTGATGAATCTATTGAAGCTGTTATTGGCCAACAATTAATGGCTTTAGGAAAAACAGTAGCCACAGCTGAAAGTTGTACTGGAGGCAAAATTGCAGAATCCTTTACGGCTATTGCGGGAGCCTCTCAGTATTTTAAAGGAAGTGTGGTCAGTTACGCCACTCAATCCAAGGTGGATGTTTTAAAGATTGATCCTGAATTGATTTCTGAGTTTTCTGTAGTAAGCAAAGAGGTTGTTGAGGCCATGGCTAAATCAGTCTTAACCTTATTTGATTCAGACTATGCTATCGCTACCACCGGAAATGCTGGACCTACCAAAGGTGATGCAGATGTTGAGATTGGTACCGTTCATATAGCCATCGCTACCAAGGATAAGGTGTTTTCTGAACGATTTACATTTGGAGATCATCGCCACAAAGTCATAAACAGAGCCACAAACAAAGCCTTTGAAATGCTGCAGAAAGAAATTTCAAAAAAGTAACAATTTAAGTTTGTTGGTATTGTAAAGTTTTACTAAATTTGCAAACTGTTTTAAATAACATTATTAAAGTTAGAAAGAATGTCAAGAGTTTGTGAACTTACTGGAAAAAAAGCGATGGTTGGAAACAACGTATCTCACGCTATGAATAAAACAAAACGTAAATTTGATGCGAATTTGATCAAAAAACGTTTTTATATTCCTGAGGAAGATAAATGGGTAACTTTAAAAGTTTCTACTTCTGCGTTGAAAACCATCAATAAAATTGGAATTTCTGCTGCAATTAAAGAGGCAAAATCTAAAGGGTTTTTAAAATAATAGCCACAAGCTAAAAAGTTAAGATAATGGCAAAAAAGGGAAATAGAATACAAGTCATATTAGAGTGTACTGAGCACAAAGAGTCTGGTCAGCCAGGAACGTCTCGTTACATCACCACGAAAAACAAAAAGAATACGCCAGACAGAATGGAGATTAAGAAATTTAATCCTATTCTTAAGCGCATGACAGTTCACAAAGAGATAAAATAAATGTAGATTCCCATTTCATGGGAATTGTAAAAATAAGTTTTACAATGGCAAAGAAATCAGTAGCATCGTTACAAAAAGGATCTAAGAGATTAACCAAAGCAATAAAAATGGTTAAATCTCCAAAAACAGGAGCTTACCAGTTTGTTGAATCGGTAATGGCACCTGAGTTTGTTGACGATTTTTTAAATAAAAAATAAATATATTCAGTGTATTTTATAAAAACTGCTTTCATTTGAAAGCAGTTTTTTTATGTCTATATTTGAGTTAAATATGACAAATTAGCAGTTAGAGCTTTAGGGACTAATATTTGTTATAAGAGTTTGGGCGCTACCTTTTAAACCCACGAGGTCTCCAAAAAAACCTTACGGATTTAATAGACCGGTTTTCCGCTATAACTTTTAATTTTGATGACTTCGACAAGCTCAGCTATCAAAATAAAATGGCTACCGCGGCAAAAGCAAAGCATTCATGAATTCGATAATCCAAAAATGGTTGGCGATTTGTAATCTCTAACATAAATCCGTCTTTCGAACTATAAAAACGGCTTAACAATAAACACCTCAAACAAATGAGCTTTTTTAAAAAAATATTCACTTCAGAAAAAAAGGAAACCTTAGATAAAGGTTTGGAGAAATCTAAAACCTCTTTCTTCACCAAACTCAATAAGGCGGTTGCAGGAAAATCAAAAGTTGATGATGATGTCCTTGATGATCTGGAAGAAATATTAGTATCAAGTGATGTAGGTGTAAACACCACTTTAAAAATCATTGATCGAATTGAAGAGCGCGTTGCTAAGGATAAATATTTAGGAACTTCTGAGCTCAATCAAATTTTACGTGAAGAAATAGCTGGTCTGCTATCTGAAGTAGATAGTGGTAACGCAACAGAATTTACCGTTCCAGCCGACAAAAAACCTTATGTAATTATGGTTGTGGGTGTCAATGGCGTTGGGAAAACAACGACTATTGGTAAATTGGCATCACAATTCAAAAAACAAGGTCTAAACGTAGTTCTTGGCGCTGCAGACACTTTTAGAGCGGCTGCCATCGATCAGTTGCAAATTTGGGCAGATCGTGTGGATGTCCCTATGGTACGCCAAAATTTTGGCAGTGATCCAGCATCTGTCGCTTTTGATACCTTGAAAAGTGGCGTAAACCAAAATGCCGATGTTGTTATTATAGACACAGCAGGACGTCTGCACAACAAAGTCAATTTGATGAACGAGTTGACCAAAATTAAACGGGTCATGCAAAAAGTAATTGCTGATGCACCTCACGAGGTACTTTTGGTATTGGATGGTTCTACAGGTCAAAATGCTTTTGAGCAAGCCAAACAATTTACGGCAGCCACAGAGGTGACTTCATTGGCTGTTACAAAGTTGGACGGCACCGCTAAGGGTGGCGTGGTCATCGGAATTTCTGATCAGTTTAAGATTCCAGTAAAATATATTGGAGTTGGCGAGGGTATAGACGATTTGCAAGTCTTCAATAAATTTGAATTTGTAGATTCCTTTTTCAAATAGTCAATTCCTGCGAAGGCAGAAATCTTTGTCTTTCATACCCAAATTCATCTTTTGGACCTTCAGACGTTGTTGGTATTTTTCGCCAACAAATTTCTCGATTATGAGCTCCATAATCTCCTCTTATATTCATATCCGTTTTGAATAATCAATTCCTTTTGAGTATTTTTAATGAAAATTCGAAGTATGAAACCAATTTTGTTCTGTATAACATTGATGATTGTTTGCTCTTGTAAAAACACTGAAAAGAGCGAAGAAGGAGCTGAAAAGTCGTCCACAGATATCAGTGCCATTTCTACAAAGGAATTTACTGAATTCAAGGTGCTGGATTCGAAGTACATTGATAATTCAAAATTGTGGGAACATTTCAACATAGACTTATCAGATTTCACCATAGATAAATACAATGCTCTAAAGCCATTGATTTTAGAACAGGATATTCCAACCTTACAGCAACATATTCAAGATGGGAAATTGTCTTATGAAGATTTAACCAAATTCTATCTCTATCGTATCAGAGCCTTTGATCGCGAAAATGATCTGTCCCTAAACTCAGTAATTTCTTTGAATCCGTATGTTATTTCTGAAGCTCAACAAAAGGATGTCGATGTTAAGAATAAAATGCAAAAACATCCCATTTTCGGAATGCCAATCCTTTTAAAAGATAATATCAATACCGAAGGAATGCCAACAACTTCTGGAGCTGTGGCATTTCAAAACAATAACGCCAAGGATGCATTTATTGTAGAACGTTTGAAAGAGCAAGGCGCACTGATCTTAGGAAAGGCTAACTTAAGCGAATGGGCCTATTTCTTCTGTGGCGATTGCCCAAGTGGTTATAGTGCCATTGGTGGCCAAACCTTAAATCCGTACGGTCGAAAGATCATGGATACTGGTGGATCGAGTTCAGGTAGTGGGGTGGCGGTGGCCGCGAATTTTTGTGTTGCTGCTGTTGGAACTGAAACCTCTGGTTCAATCTTATCACCTGCCAGTCAAAATTCGGGGGTGGGACTAAAACCGACTGTCGGGTTATTGAGCAGGCGCGGCATTGTGCCTATTTCATCAACATTGGACACTCCAGGACCTATGGCCAAGAATGTCACGGATACTGCCATACTATTGGATGCCTTGGTTGGTTTTGATGATACGGATCCAAAATCTGTCAAGAAAGATTTAGAAGGCACATCCTACTACGAGAATAACTTTAAGGAAAACGAGCTGAGAGGCAAGCGTTTTGGAGCTTTCACAACCTTGTTGGAAGACTCTCTTTATGTGCGTGCTATTGAAGATTTAAAAACCCAAGGTGCCATTATCATTGAAATTGAACCAGAAAAAGTGGAATTACCAGATTTTTTGAGACTTCTCAATTTGGACATGAAAAATGATCTTCCAAACTATATCAAAACTTCAGGAGATTCTAACTTGACAGTAAAGTCCGTACAAGATGTCATGGCCTTCAACCGGAAGGATTCCATGTCGACGATGCCTTATGGTCAGAGTTTGTTTGCAGGAATTGTTGCCGATTCAGCTACAGACAAAGAATTTTCGGAGATCAAAACTACCCTCAAAACCAATGGCAAATTGTTTTTTGATACGCCATTAGAAAGAGATGATTTAGACGGAATTTTATCCATAAATAATTATCACGCTGGTTTTGCAGCTGTAGCTGAATACCCAGCCATCACGGTACCAATGGGGTATACCGACAATGGTGCACCAAAAGGTTTGACGTTTATAGGGAAGCCTTTGACTGAAGCCTCCCTTTTGTCTTGGGCCTATACTTATGAACAAGCTTCAAAGCGACGTGTTGCCCCTGAAAATTATAATTAATTTGTGAGAGCATTAATTTTGGACCACAAAGTATTATCAAAATCTGATAGTCCAAAATTAGCCGCATCTGCAGCTTCTCCCATTCTGATAACTACTAGTTTTTTGCTGGGCACGATGTAGATTTTTTGATCGTTTTTACCCAAGGCAGCAAACATATCGGCTGGAGCATTGGGGATGAGGCTTCCATTAAATTTCAGTTGGGTTTGAGGTAAATGATAGCTTGATTTACCGTTGAGCCACCACAAATAACCATAGGATTCGTGGATGTTCTGAGATGTATTGGTGGCATCATTTATATAGTTCTCTGAAACAATTTGGGTGTTTTCCCATTTACCTTTGGCATATATCATTAACCCAAATCGTGCCATACTTCTGGTGTTGCTCCAATACACGCTCAAATCATCAAGAGGAAGCCAAGTTCCAGACATTCCGATTTTGTTTTTTAAAGAGCTGTTGAAATAGGTGTTCCAACTTTGATCACTGGCTTCTGCAACAACATCTTGCAGTTTTACATACACATTGTGATAGGCCCATCGTGTTCCAGCATCTGCAATGTATCGCAAATTTTCTGGTGAAACATTATCTCCCATACTATCATCAAGACCAGAATCCATGGACAATAGGTTTTTACAGGTTATCAAGTTTTCTTTTTCCAATGGTGCGGTGGTCCAACCCGTTCCTAAATAGTCCGACACCTTGTTATTGATATTCAATAAACCATCATCTTCAGCAATTCCAACAACAGTAGAGGTGAGAGTTTTCCCCGCACTGGCCCAATACCATGGGGATGTATAGGAATGTTCATTGAAATACGCTTCAACGGCAATCTTTCCATTGTACAAGATGATAAAGCTTTTGGTGTTTTTTAATTCGAGATAATCTAAAAGTGGCTGAAGTTTAGTTTGATCCCATTTTAAATCAGTCGGAGAAACAGTTTCCCATTCGTCTGAATTTATTGAGGGAAAATAAATACTGTCTTCTTGTGGTTCTTGGATTTCAGAAGGATCAGTAGAGCAACTAAAACCCAGAATGCATAACGCAATAACGGATAACCAGATAGTTTTCATACGAAGGGATTTTGATAGTTAGACATCCAAAAGATTAAAAAGTTTAATTTATTTGATGACGGCAGATGGGTTGGTAATGAAGTTTGATTAATGATTGAAGAATTTTAAGTTCAGACTTCAGACTTCAGCCTTCAGCCTTCAGAGTTCAGCCGATGAAGCAAAATTTATTGCGCTATTTTCAATCAAACATAACCCAATTAATTCCTTCCCTTTCAAAGGGAAGGTGGCTTCATCCCGCGGATACGGAATGAAGTCGGAAGGGTTTGTTCTCATTCGACAATCAGGTAGTAAAGCAGAACAGGTATAAGCATTGAATTTGTGCAAGTTGAAAACCACCTCGTCTTCTGCTTCTTTACTGAAGCAGAAGCAACTCCTCCTTAAAAAGGAGGAGAAGTTGTAATGTTGCTAATTGTTTTCAAGCAGTCAAATCATCATCATCATCATCATCATCATCATCATCATCATCTTGCCTTCTGCGAAAATCTTCGCTACCTGCCCGACCGGATGGGCGCATCTGCGGGAGAAAAAAATTCCAAATCCAGGATTCAAGGTTCCATAGATCATGTTAAGTCCATAGTGCAATTATCAATCGCAAATCGTAATTCGTAAATCGTTTTCATTATGTATCTTTGCACACTTAATTTTTTTGAATATGAGAACGAAGTCGCTTAAAAAGAACCGCATAAACGTTGTGACCTTAGGTTGTAGCAAGAATGTTTATGACAGTGAAGTCCTTATGGGACAACTAAAGGCGAGCGGTAAAGATGTGGTGCATGAAGAGGAGGGCAATATTGTAGTGATCAATACCTGTGGTTTTATCAATAATGCGAAAGAAGAAAGCATCAATACCATTCTCGAATTTATGCAAAAAAAGGAAGATGGTGAAGTGGATAAGGTTTTCGTAACCGGATGCTTGAGTGAGCGTTATAAACCAGATTTACAAAAGGAAATTCCTAATGTGGACCAGTATTTTGGAACTACGGAATTACCGGGGTTATTAAAAGTGTTGGGTGCCGATTACAAGCATGAACTCATTGGTGAACGTTTAACGACAACTCCAAAAAATTATGCTTATTTAAAAATTGCCGAAGGCTGCGACAGACCTTGTAGTTTTTGTGCTATTCCAATTATGCGTGGCAAACATCGCTCCACACCAATTGAAGAGATTATTGTTGAAGCTGAAAAATTGGCAGCCAAAGGAGTAAAGGAATTAATTTTGATTGCCCAAGATTTAACCTATTACGGACTCGATTTATATAAAAAACGAAACCTTGCAGAATTACTTGAAGCGCTTGTAAAAGTAGAGGGTGTGGAGTGGATCCGTTTGCATTATGCGTTTCCAACGGGATTCCCGATGGATGTATTAGACGTAATGAAACGCGAGCCAAAGATTTGTAACTACCTTGATATTCCGTTGCAACATATTTCCAATAACATTCTTAAAAGCATGCGTCGCGGAACCACTAAGGAAAAAACGACAAAACTTCTTAAGGAATTTAGAAGTGCAGTTCCAGAAATGACTATTAGAACCACCTTAATTGTGGGTTATCCAGGAGAAACAGAAGAAAATTTCCAGGAATTGAAACAATGGGTTACCGACATGCGTTTTGAACGTTTGGGCTGTTTTACCTATAGTCATGAAGAGAATACACATGCCTATAATTTGGAGGACGATGTGCCACAAGAAGTCAAGCAAGATCGTGCCAATCAGATTATGGAAATCCAATCTCAAATTTCTTGGGAGTTGAACCAAGCCAAAATAGGGCAGGAGTTTAAAGTGGTCATTGATCGTAAAGAGGGTAATTACTTTATTGGACGTACTGAATTTGACTCGCCAGACGTAGACAACGAAGTGCTGATTGATGCCACCAAAAATTATTTAAAAACAGGAGAGTTCGCTACTGTTACAATTACTGAAGCTGAAGATTTTGATCTTTATGGAGATGTAGTGACATCCTAAAATAAATCATTAATTGCCCTTTAAAATTAAACCAAATCTTTATTTGAATATATTTCTAATAAAGATTTGGTTTTTTGATGGCAATTTGTCAAAAGCCAAAATAGCGTGCGGCAAGAGAAAAATAAATCAGTACTCCACAAATATCAGCCAAAGACGTCACCAATGGTGCACTTGCCGTAGCCGGATCTATGTTTAGCTTAGTAAATATAAAGGGCAATAACATTCCAATGAGACTTCCAAGCATCACGTTTAGGACCATTGCCATACAGACCACAAGAATCACTTCTGGTGCCCTAAAACTCGCAACGGCCGCGACACTTGCCGCCATGGTCAATCCCAATAAGAAAGACACCAATAGTTCCCGCCCAATTAATTTATACCAATCTGACAATTGGATCTCACCTAAGGCCAAATAACGAATCATCAATGTGGCCGATTGTGATCCAGCGTTACCGCCACTATCAATTAATAAGGGCAGAAAGAATACCAGAGCAACAACTTGTTGAATGACATCTTCAAAACTCGCTAACGCAGCACCAGAAAAAACGTTCATAAATACTAAAAGAACGAGCCAAACAATCCTGTTCTTGTAAAGTGAAAAGATGCGTTCCTTAAGTGGGTTCTTGCTTGCATTTTGAACCGATCCAAATTTATGGAAGTCTTCTGTGCCTTCTTCTTCAATAACGTCCAAGATGTCATCAAAGGTAACGATACCTAAAAGCACGCCTTCATTGCTCAGGACAGGTAAAGCTTCCCGATCATAATCCTTAAACACCTGAATAGCCATTTCTTGATCATCTAGTGCGTTTAAGAAAACGAAACGATGATCAGTAAGCTCCTTTACAAGTTGTTCAGGATGGGCCAGTATTAAATCTTTAATAGATAAATCATCAATTAGCTTCCAGTCTTGGTCAATAATATAAATAACGTTTAAAGTTTCAGAATCTTGGCCAAATTTTCTGATGTGCTCAAAAGCTTTGGCAACGGTAATATCCTCTTTAATGGCTACAAATTCAGGAGTCATCAATCGGCCAATACTGTCTTTTGGATAGCTTAAAAGTTGAACGGTAATTTTGCGCTCTTCGGGAGACAGCATTTCAATGAGGCTCTGTGCGATGTCTCGAGGTAAATCTTCAAAAAATGCAGTTCGATCATCCGGCTCAATATCATTGAGCAATCGTGTCAGTTTTTGAGAATTCTCAGATAGCCCATCAATGATTTCCTCTTGATCAGATTGCGGAAGCATTTTAAATACTTGCTTAGCTTGATCTCTGGATAATAATCGGAACAAGATGATCTTATCATTCTTTGAAAAGTTTTCAACCATCAATGACAAGTCTAAAGCATCCATGTCCTTTAAGGAGCGCTTTAACTCACGCCATTTTTTATTCTTTATTAAGTCGAGAAAATGAGGTTTGGTAAGTTGCATAAACGAATCTTTATATCCATAGAGTTTTCTAAAAACATCACTTGTATGAGAGTTTTTTAGAATTTTGAATGTAAATGTAAGTCTAATTTTTTTCTTAAATAAGCACAGCGTTTGTTCCTTTTGATGAACTTATTATTATCGTCAAAATTCATTATAAAACTGATTTACGCAATGAAAATCCATAGACACTTAAAGCTTTTACGATTGCTACAAAACTATGAGCGCTGTACCCTCGATGCCTGTGACCCTTGGACTTCACCAAATCATTACAAATTTAATTTTATATTCCTTAATTTTGATTATTGAAAAATAATCGGTCAGGTGAAAAAAATACTAATTATTGAAGATGATCCGGAACTGAACAGGAATATAAAAGAAGCTCTTGTGGCTGAGAACATGCAGGTGGAAACTGTTTATGACGGCTTGTTGGCGGAACGAATTCTTAGTAAATCACAATTCGACTGCATCTTGTTAGATATTAATTTGCCCGGAAAGAACGGTTTCGATTTGGCGAAGGATTTTCGGATACATAATATCGCCACTCCTATTCTAATGATTTCGGCATTTTCTGAACTGGAAGATAAAGTCCATGGTTACGAAATGGGGGCAGACGATTATATAACCAAGCCTTTTTATATGCGCGAACTGATTTTAAAGATCAATTCCCTTATAAAACGCAGTCAAAATATTCCAGTTGATCTTCAAGAAAACGAAATTATTATAGCTGGTGATCTACAGGTGAATACCAAATTAAAAAAAGTAAGCAGACAGCAAATTGAAATTCCACTCACGCCAAGAGAGTATCAAATTTTATTGAAACTTCTAGAGTCGAAAGGTGAAATTGTTTCTAAGCAGCGGCTAATCGAAGAAATTTGGGGGAGATCTTTTGACGCCAACACCAATACGATTGAAGTGTATATTAATTTTTTAAGAAAGAAGATTGATCGTCCCTTTGATAAAGAATCCATCAAAACCAAAATAGGATACGGCTATTATTTTGAAGACTGATGAGTATTAGAAGAAAGATTCTATTGTATTTTTCGGCAACCATTGTCAGTTTGTTGGGCATCACCTTATTTTTTATTTATACTCTTTTTTATGAATATCGTGAAGAGGAATTTCAGCAAAAACAGAAACTGAAAATTATCTCGACCATAAGGTTTTTAACTGAAATTAAACAAGCCGATGAATCCATTATTCAAGCTATGGATCGGATCAGTATCAATGAATTTTACGACGAGAAACTCTTGATTTTTGACCATTCCAAAACCTTGATTTATTCCAGTATTGATGATTTACAGATTCCTCAGAAAGATATCGACAGTATTCTTAAGGTGTTGACCATCGTTAATCCTTGGTTGGAAACCAAAGACGATTTATACGACGTGGTAGGTGTCTATATAAAATACAATAACAATACCTACTACGGCATCAACAAAGCTTTTGATGAATCGGGGTATTCAAAATTGGATTTTTTGCGCTATGTTTTAATATTTACGTTTTTAGGAATCACACTGGTCGTTATTTTAATTGCGTATTATCTCTCACGAATTATATCAGAGCCAATAGTTGATATCACTAAAAAGATTACCAATTATAATTTTGATACGCTTTATATTCCAATAGAAGTGGAGCGTTCGGAAAATGAAATAGTGGTTTTGGCCGAGCAGTTCAACAAGTTGATGAAACGGATGAAGGAAGCCGTTTCTTTTCAGAAACACGCCATCAACCACATTTCACATGAGTTAAAAACCCCTATTGCTGTTCTGGTTTCCAATTTTGAGCGCATGCTAAATGAAACGGACTTGGACGTATTAAAATCACTGATCAATCGTCAAAAAGAGGATACCAAAAATCTCAGTGAAATTATAAATCTCCTACTGGAACTTTCAAAGACCGATGGTGGCCATAGCATCCCAAAAACCAACATTCGAGTGGATGAGTTGATTTTTGATACAATGGACGAACTGTCCATATTATATCCAGACTTTGAATTCTCAGTCGATTATATTGGGCCCACCGACAACGAGAACCTTTTGACGATTCAGGGTTCTGCACGATTGTTAAAAGCGGCTTTTATGAACCTGATGTTGAATTCCATCCATTACAGTTCTAATAAGGAAGGTGGCATTCATATCATTACTGATAAAAAACAACTTCAATTGGATTTTATAAATGAAGGCCCTGTTATCACTAAGGAGGAACAGAAATTTCTTTTTCAACACTTTTTCAGAGGAGAAAATAGTAAAGGTAAATCGGGCTTTGGATTGGGACT
>Ga0208015_1000227_pt1 | contig 36623 bp, 75 predicted proteins | sample 26BtaG_FD_184101 | JGI IMG/M metagenome (GOLD analysis project Ga0208015, IMG submission 184101) | Marine viral communities from Cariaco Basin, Caribbean Sea - 26B_WHOI_OMZ_CsCl (SPAdes) (version 2) | ecosystem: Environmental > Aquatic > Marine > Oceanic | place: Caribbean Sea: Cariaco Basin... | reverse complement strand
TAAAGGGTACTCATCATAGATTTGGTCATGGATAGGATAAGTTATAGTGACGTTTGGAGGGACTGTATCTAAAGTTAAATTAGATAATGTTACATTACCGACGACAGTGGAATTATAATTACCAAAAGTATCATTTGCCGAAGCATTAAAATAATAAAGACCGTCTGTTAAATTAGTTATATTTTTATAGTTTGGCGATGAATAAGTTACTGTAGTATTGATTAAATCTATAGTAGAATTATAGAGATATGTTATAAGAGTATCTAATCTTACGTCTATTGCTGTTGCATTTAAATCTATTGCATTAGATGACGAGAAAGAACCAGATGGGGGGGTTGGAACTACAAACTGAACTGCGGGAGGGGTAATATCTATAGTTACATTTCTATTAGAAGTATAATTAAAATTTCCAGCAGAATCATTTATAGTGACATTAAAAGTATAATTTCCATCTCTTACATTTGTAAAATTCAAAAGTCTTTGAGCAGATGTAAACGCCGATTGATTAAAAATATCTGTCTCATTATATAAATAAAATATTATAGTATCCTCATTGGTTTCTGTTACAGATACGTTAATAACTATATTGTTTCTTGTAAGATTTGCCTTATGGGTTTCTGTTGGTACTTCGTAATCTATTACGGGGGTTGTTGTATCTATTGTTATCTTTCTTAAGTCGGTGACATTCTGATTCTTAGATACGTCCATAGCACTAGCATTAATATAATAAACCCCATCTGTAGTTATTGTAAACATAGAATAATTTTGATTACTTGTAGAAGTTATAGTAGTGTTTACAGAAAAATCAGAGTTTAATAAGTAATGAGTCATATTAGAAAAGTTATAATCACTGGCGGTAACATTAGAAACGATGTAACTAAAATTAGAATAACTATCATTAGATAATGTTGGACTTACAAAATCTATTGACGGCGAGAGGGTGTCTGTCACGTCTACTTGATAGATTGTAAAGTTGATGTTGTTTGTGGTATCATTAATAGAGGCATTTATTTTATAGCTTCCTATTGAAAGCAAGGTAGCATTTTCTAGGTATCCACTTTGGTTTATACCAAAGTTTGTTGTGTCATTTATAAAATATGAATCAAATAATAAATCAGTTGCATCAAAGTCAACTCCTAAAGAATCTATATAATATTCTAATGTTATATTGGCTGGAACGGTTGTAAAATGAGGAAGAGTTGTATCCTGTACTATTACTTGCCAGATTGTATAATTAATATTATTGTAAGAGTCATTAATACTGACGTTTACTTTGTGCGTACCCAATGTTAATTGAGTATTGTTTATCAAATCTCCTGTTGAATTAATCGCAAAATTAGTTGTATCGTTTATGTCATAACCTTCTAAGGTATGAAAGTCGTCTGCCTCAAAATCTGCCAATAAAGAAGTTCCATATTCTAATGTTCCATTAGCTACAATAGTTGTGAAGTAAGGGGGCGTTGTATCCTCTACATCTACTTGATAGATAGTAGAATTAATATTGTTTGATGTATCATTAATAGAAATATTTATTTTGTGATTTCCAACTGATAAAAGAGTTGAATTGGTTAAGTATCCTGTAGAATTTATTATAAATGTATCAGACCAATTAACATCATAACTATCAAAACCTGCTTCATCTGTTGCTTCAAAATCCGAACCTAGTTCTTCTATAAGATATTCTAAGGTTACATTGGCTGGAATTGTTGTGAAGTAAGGGGGTGTTATGTCCTCTCCAGGTGGGGGTATTCCTGTTCCAACACTATGATTAATTAAATAAGGAGAAACATCTACATCATCTGTATTAAAATTAGGTCTAAACTGAAAAAAGTTCCCCTCGTTTGTTGAAGTATCTGGTATTCCATCACTCATTATTCCCTCATCCTGCCATGCTGACCAATCTTCTATGTGCATTGAACCCATTTCATAGAGACTTTTTGCCTCTGAAGCTGAGAGAGAACGATTATATATTCTAACTTCATCAACTTTTCCGGTAAATCTTCTTGCTCCACTATGGTCGTCTAAACCAATATAAAACTTATCATCTGCAATATAGTCAGAAGTCATTGCATTTCCTGTTTGTACTAGTTTCCCATCAGCATATACATAAGTTTCTGTAGTGTTTGTTACAAACGTAATATGATGCCACATATTATCTAATGGAGCATAGACTCCATCTGCTAAACTTGCACCAAAAGTAGATTGAAGCACTAAATGTTCTCCGTCTGCATCATAATAAAACAAGAAATATTCTGATGCCCCCCTCATACAAAAGAGACAATCCCTTGCACCTGAAGTTTGAGGATAAAACCAACCAGACATAGTTAATGCAGTTGAACCATTTAAGAAAAGTGTACTATCATCTACATATATATCATCATTTGAACCATCAAAATAATATCCTTTTCCAACAGTTCCATTTTCCTCTGATAGATTAGGACTTCCCCTTATAGTAGCATTAAATTTACCTGTTTCATCAAATGCCATTGTAGCATTATCATTTTCAAAAGAGAAAAATGCTTGTAGGTCTTTATCAGTTGTATTATAACTTGTAGCAGTTCTTGTCTCTAAAGTTATATTTGTAGTGGCATGTTGGGAGAGTCCTGCTTTGTAAATGTCTAAGACTTCGTCTGCTGTTAAAGATTTGTTATAAATTAAAACTTCATCCAAATTCCTCAAATAATGTCTCATAGCATCATTAAAATAACCTCCGCTGAGGTACATGCTATCCGCATTGTTCATATTACTAAATTCAGCCGTCCCTGAATTACCATTGAGGAATCTTAAAGTAGTATCATTCTGTCCATTTATAAAAATTCTGTTATTGCCCCCCGTCACTATACAAATATGTCTCCACAGATTATCATTATATGCCTCTTCTCCTTGTTGCGACCAAAAAAACAACCTATAAGCATTAGTTCTTTCTAAAAGAAAGACGACAGTTTCGTCTGTATCACTTCCTGTAAATGCCCCAACCCTTACATGAAGTCTGTTATTGGCATCGTATCCTTCACTTAATAAAATTACGTCTCGGGTCTCATTTCCTTTATCCCAAAAACAGATTGTACCTTGATTATATCCTTCAACGTCACTTAAATGGTCTGTTATATTTATTAAATCATCTATACCATCAAACCTCATAGCCCCAGAAGAAATACCAGTTGCATTATTCACCCCTCCAAGTTGTGTTCCATGATTATCCCTAGCAGAATCATCGTAATTCTCATCTAATTTCCAGTAACTTATTAAACTAGTATCACTTAGATTTATTCCAGTATTATTTACTACTCCTGTTTTTGTAGAATATGTATCAGCTAAATTCATTGTAACATTCCATAATGTTGATGTTGAATTATAAAAAATCAAACTACTAAAATCTCCTTTTTTATCAATATAATATTTAGGAAAAACCTCATACTCATAAGTACCATTATATAATTCTACAGCTTCGCTTTGTGTTATACCATAAGGCAACACTAAAATATTATCTAATTGTCCATCAAATCTATTAGAATTTCCAAAAGCACTTAAATATAAGATATTTGATGAGTCTATAATTATTCCTCCAAATGTTCCTGTTTGTGTTACAGCACAATTATCTCCTTCAACACCATTAATGTATAATTTAAATGCAGAAGTATCATTTCCACCTAACCAAGTTCCTGTTACGTGCTTCCATCCATCAACAGCATTAAAGTCATCACATCTTGTATTTACATAATTACTTGAACCACTATATACTGTAAAGTCAAGTTTCCCTGTTCCTGAGCTACTAAATTTCATTCTATACTCATTATTTTTTGCTATTACATCTTCATTATCATCATTTTGGTCTCTATTAACCCACATAGAAAGAGTAAGTCCTCCTAATGGAGTTAGAGAAGAATCATCTGCTATATCAAGTCTATTAGTATCTCCTGCAAATTCATAACAACCACTCCCGTCCAAGGAGCAGGATGAGTTATAGGTTACTGTCCCAACTGCTATTGTTCCATCATTTCCATAAACAGATTTATCTACTATTGTACCGCTTACATTTTCCTCATTAAAGTCCATTGATAAAACTGTAGAGTCTAATCTTGCACCTAAACTACTTCCTTCTGTTTTATTACCCCAAAAATCTGAACCTATACCTATTAAATCTGAAGAGGCACTATAAACTAAATCTAAACTAGGGTCTGTATCATAAATAGTCCCATGGATATTTATATCAAAGTATCTTGGAGTATTCATACATTCTTTCATCTCATCCCAATCTACAATATTTGCTCCAAAACATTGCATCCAATCTACTAACCCAACAGATACTTCTTCAACATCAGCTCCTGAAATATTATTCTCTGGACTTTCTAATATGTCATTCACATTTAAAACTAGGTGTGGTTCACAAGAATGATAATATTGATTCCCTCCACATTCGTATTCCTGCATTATCTCTCCATCTTCGAATATTAAGTTCTTATCATTATTCCATATTCTTAAAACTAAATCATTTATAGGTAATGTAGTATTAAAAAAGAACTTTGTCGTCCCTTCAATTTCAATCCATTGTATATCTGGTGATAATATCTTTCCGTTTCCATCCCAAGCTTCTATATAAAATCCTTCCTTATCATATAAATCTGTATCATAAATATACCAAGTTTGATTCTCCCATTCATAACGGATAGTGGATAATCCTATTTGTAATTCATTGTAATTAATAGAATCAATATCTAAACACCTTTTCTTAACATTTCCTTTCTCTTTTTCTATTTCATAATCATCAGGCAAAACAATATCTTGATAATCTCCTTGTTTAAGAAATGCTGTTTGCCCTTGTATTATTGGGTCATTTTGAGATAATTCTATTTTAGGAAGTAAACAAACCCTTATCCTTGTATTAGATAATTGCTTCTCAGTTAAATCAAAATATTCTTTCTGCTGTCCAGAATATTCAGTTAGTTCCCAATGACTACCATCCATTATTGTTGGTTCGGGGAGTGCTAAAGAAAAAGAGATACTAAAAATAAAAAAAATAAAAAATAAGAAAATAAAAGTAAGAGATTTCATTTTATAAAGATTTCTCTTAAATTTAATTGTTTAGAAAGAAATAAAACAGAGAGAACTCTTTTGTTCTCTCCTTCTTTTTTAAAAAATAAATTTTTCATTGTTTATTCCACCTCACTTACATAAGTCCTGAGTTCCGAAGTCCTTGTGCAGCGATTCCTATTGCTGTTGAAGCTATTGACAAGTTATAGAAAAGAACCGTAAGACCAAGTATTGTTGAACTTGCTCCTGTGACATTACTTGTTGTAAAGTCTGTTCCATTCCACCCTCTTGCACCTGCTACTTCATTAGCCACAGTAGGAGCTAGAGTAACTCCCACAAGAATAACTATGAAACCACCTATGATGTTTCCTAACATTTTAATTCAAAAATGTAGAATTACATCAAACCTGAGTTCCGAAGTCCTTGTGCAGCGATTCCTATTGCTGTACTAGCGATAGATAGGTTATAGAATAATGTTGTAAGTCCTAAGATTGTTGAACTTGCTCCAGTTATATTGTTGTTTAACTGTGCACCTGCTACTTCATTAGCCACAGTAGGAGCTAGAGTTACACCAACTAAGATTACAATAAAACCACCTATGATGTTTCCTAACATTCTTTTTTTATTCTGCCCTCCTGAGTCGTGCAAAACTAATTTCTGCGAATATCATACTCTTTATAAGATTCCTCTATATTTAAATGTGTAGGTTAGTTACCACTTGTTAGTTTAACAAACAAAACATTTAAAAACTTCAAAATCTTATATATTTTGTTGAATTTGGGGGTGATTTTATGGAAGAAGTAGAAGAACAAAAAGTATCAAAATTTAGTTCTGGGGTAAATATTTTAATAAGATTAGATAGTCTATGGAAGGATGTAAATAATCATTCCCGATTGGGTCTTTACTCTCGCTGGAACGCTGATTTAGATAGAATTTGGTGCGAATTGGCTAGGGATTTGAAGGAGACAGATTATAACAATAGGAAGATAGAATTTGATAAATTTGAAAAGGACATTGGTCAAACAGGAAAATTTGAAGATAATGCTACTGATGGCTTTAAGCCATTAATTCCTGAGCAAATCAAAAAAAGGAATGAACAATATAAATTATTAATGGAAAAAGAATTATTTTTAAGGAGGCTTGAAAACTATCTTGGAAAGGGGACTACTTGGAGTGATGAAGATGAAGATGATTTTGATTGAAGATGGCTAGTATTAAGATTGATGACCCTAAATTTGAAAAACCAATCACTTATTATATGGATGACCGATTGAAGAAGAATTTTGATGAAAAAACTATTCCTTCATTACAAAAAAAAGATAAAGATTGTGTTCTAGTAATTGATGGTGCTGAAGGTGCTGGTAAATCTACTCTTGCTTTTCAAATTGGGAGATATGTAGACCCAAGTTTAGACTTGAGCAGGGTGACCTTTAATCCGATAGATTTTAGGAAAGCAATTTTCAAAGCAAAAAAAGGACAGTGCATAATTTATGACGAAGCATTTACAGGATTGAGTTCAAGAGCTAGTCTTTCTGGAATAAATAGAGCATTAGTTAGTTTAATGATGCAGATGAGACAAAAAAATTTATTTGTTATAGTAATTTTGCCAACTTTCTTCCTTTTAGATAAATATGTTGCTATCTGGAGAGCCAGGGCATTGATTCATGTTTATGAATCTAGTGGTCGGAGAGGATATTTTAGACTTTATAATCGAAAATTAAAAAAATATTTATACTTGGCAGGTAAGGTGACCTATTCTTACAAACATAAAAAGGTTTTTACAAGATTTAGGGGTCGCTTTTATGGTGTTTTTGCTCTTGGTGATGAAGAATATGAAGAAAAATATAAAATAAGAAAGTCAAAAGCATTAGAAGCTACTGAAAAGAACCCTATGACAGCAGGACAGGTCAAATATATGGAACAAAGGGACATTTTAGTCTTTTTAGTGAGAAAATTAAACAAATTAACCTTTATGGAGATGTCAAACCTATTAGGACAGTATGATTTAGAGATGAGTCATGCTCAAATTGCCAATATTTGTTCTAAATTTGGTATAAGAGGGACTTATAGAGATGAATTTGCTAAAAAATATGATGAAATTACCCCAGAATTACCAAAAAAAGAGATTTCTAATGAAAAATGATGCTTAAACTTTCAAATGGCGAGACAAGTCAAGGCATTTGGGGGTATTTTCGTGGTTTTTAGGGGTTTTTTCTCATATCAAGTATCAAATTATAAGATATATATAGTTCATATCCCTAAATTAAGGGGAAAATTCCATAAAGAGAAGAAAAAAAGGGCAATTCTCTAGGCATTAGTACATTCAAAACTCTCTTTCCTGCGATTCCTGAGCTTTCCTGAGCTCTTTTGAGAGGTTTCTATTATAAAATAGCCAGACTAGGCATACCACAATCCCATTATACTCCTTTTTTGTATTACTATCTAGGCGTTGGTGATTGTTTTGACTATTTTAATTAAGAAGTCAAGGCATTATAATAAACTTGGATAGGGTAACTAGGCAATGGTAAAAAAACACCCCTAAAGAGTATAACACTTAGTGTTATAATATGTTGTTTTAAAGTGTCTTATTAGAGCTTAGAAACTCCCATTTTTAACATCTTTCATACTACAAGGATTTTAAGCTATGTGTAGCTAAGTGCAAAATAACCCCCTTTTTAAAATCTATAACCCTAATTTTGAGAACTTTTTGACACACAGCCCTGACACCCTCTACACGCCGAAAGATTTTAAGCCCTTTTTTAATACCGAATAACTTAAAAGATTTTAAATATGTTATTACTTAAAAGTATTACAAAGATTTATAAAGGTAATTTCCTTAAAGATTTTAAGGATTAAACATACAAATAGAGGGTTAAGGGATTAAGGTTTTAAACACCTCTTTCCTTAATTCCTGAAGCCCCTAACTATCATACTCAATTAAATAACAGGAGATAAACAAATGATAAACAAAATAAGAAACCTTATAAAAAAGTGTTTAAATATTAGATACGTAGATATAAGGTTTTTAAATGAGTGTAAGAAAAGGGGATTAACTCCCTTTTTCCTTTTATAATCAAGGAGCGAACAAAATGGATACTAATAAAATAATTAATAGATTAAAAGCAAAAGCAAGAGGAGAGAAAGGAGTAAGGATACCTAATTTAAGCACTATCGCAAAATTACTAAAAGAAAAAGAAATTACAGATTTTGAATATTCCATAACAGGAACAATGAAATTAAAGGGAAAGTCTTGGCAACCAACATGGTGGGATACTTATTCTGCTAACACATGGCAGTATGCACAACAAGTATTAGAAGTAATCGGAGAAGATTGGAAAATAACTAAAGAAGAGGGTGAACAAAAATGGAAACAGAAGAAACAATAAAAGATAAGGATTTTATAAAGATTGTAGTTATAGAGGACAATATAGAAGTTGGTATAAAATATCCAAAACGAAGCACCTTAAAAAAAAGGTTTGAAGTTTTGGAGAAAACTAAAGAAGTGATGAGGAAAACATAAAAATGATTAATCAAGATAACACTATTAGAGAGTTAGATGATTTAAATAAATTAGAACTCAAAGAATTACTTTTTAGATATATTAAAGGTTATAAGAAGTTAGAAAGGTTTTATCTTAGACAAATGAAAGGAGGAAAAGAGCTTTGAAAATGGCAGGTTTGAAGAAACAAGAGATTTATAAGACTATAAAAGCATTAGCTAAGTGTCAAGGTTTTTATTGTAGAGTTTTACAAGCTATTGAAAAGGATAAAACCATACTTGATAAATTAGAGAAACAGAAGTTTAAAGATAAAGCTGATATGGTTATAGCTTTAGAAAGTTAAAAATGGCAGGTTTATGCAAACAACACTTTAATAAAATAGCAGAGATTTTAAATAATAGCAGGGGTTTTCCAATAGAAATAAGAGAAACAGATAAACCTATAATTACGAATATAGATTTATTAGTTAAGGAGTTAAGTAATTACTTTAAAACACAGAACCCAAGATTTATAGAAAGCCAATTTATAAGGAATTGTTTAAAATGATAAAAGTAGAGTTGAAAAAAATAGATATAAGCAGGTTGATAGTGGGTTTAAGTCTTTTACATATAGATAAACAAATAAATGATAATGAATATAAAAGGTTACATTGGAAGCTTTTTAAGTTATTAAAATGACAGATTGGAGAAACATGAGTATAAAGAGAGCTAAAGAGATAATAAAGAAATATGAAACAGACACTTATGAGGAGTTTGGTGTTGGGGGGGGTATTTATCTTTTTAATTGGTGTGAAGAATATAAAGACTTTATACACGATTGCGTCCATTATTGTTTAAGTGGTGAAGTAAGCTATATTTTAAAGAAGTCTTACGAGGATGACGAAGCCCCCTTAAGTTATGAAGATTTAGACTTATTTTCTGTTGATGTCGCAAGAGAAGAAATAGGATATTTATTTGAGAAATTAGCAGAAGAAGAACAAGAACATTACTTAAATAAAATAGCAGATGATTTATACCACAATTTAGAAACAACAAAACAAAGAGAAAAAAGACTTAAGGAATATTTAAAGAGTTGTAATAAACAAGAATTAAAAAATATATGTGAAAGTTTAGATATAGATAGGGATACAACAGACGCGGAGGTTTATGAGTGGTGGGTTATATCAGACCCCTTAAAATATAGATTAGAACAAGAAGGGGAGATATTTTTAAATAGGGAATATTGGGGGAGATGCACAACAGGACAAAGTATAAGTCAAGATAACTGTTGTTTAAATGCGTTTATAAATATGTTGAGAGATAAAGTTGGAGAATAACAATTTAATATTTTATATTTTTTTATTTTAGGTTTTTATAACCAGACTTAATAAAGTCAAGAAAGATAATTCTATTTTAGATATAAAAAAGGTTATTCAGGAATTAGAATAATACTTTATAATCTAAATAATTTATAGACAAAAAGTTATTTTATGGACAATTTTGGTTTTTTATGGACAGACTAATCCGACCCACATATTTAAATATGGTGAATGCCTTGAGATATTATGGATTTAATGAAAGAAGAATTGGAAAAAGAGAAAGAAGAATTTACAGCTATGGGTTTTAAAAATCAAAGAAGAAATTTAAGAGTTTTAGACCAAGTTGGAAGAACACATACATCTGTGGATGCGAAGCGTAAGGCACTAATGCCTGGAAAAAGGATTTCTAAGACAGGAAAAGTTTATTGGGAAACCAGAAAGAATAGGTCTGATGCTCGGGGTTCTGATATTTAGTTATGAATGCCTTGACTCTTTTGCGTATTTTTCTTTTTGTACCATCTTACCTATACAGGTCTCCTATTACTTGTCTCATTTGTTCTTTGTCTTCCCAATTGAATATCTCTGGAGACACATAATATTTCATGGCAACGGCTAATGTATGCCCCATATGTTTTTCTACTTTTGCTGAATCTACATCTAAAGCCAATAACCACATTTCTGTTGTTTTTCTTATATTATGAACTGAAATCATTTTCCAATCTGGTATTTCTGCTTTCTGTAATGCTCCTACTGTTTTCATTGTCGGATTTCCTTTTAGAGCCATGTTAGATGCTGGAGTGGATAGTATAGGAAACTTATCAACAGGTTTTAAGTTATAATCCCTAATCAAACCATTTAGATACTTGGCGAATTGTGGACTTATTGGAATTGTTCTTATTTTCCTTGTTCCATCTTTGTTTCTTGATTTAGTCCATCTAAATACTATATTCAATCTTTCAAAATCTACATCTTGAACCTTTACATTCCTTACCTCATTAATTCTTGCCCCTGTGTTTATAAGAAAATTAAATGTTGGTCTCTGTGAATCCTTTAGTTTATCATAAACAACCATCCATTCATCTGGAAAAAAGTATCTGTCCTTATCTTCTCTTGTTGTGTAATTCCTACCATCTTTCCTTTGAACATTACCTAAAAGTATTCTGTCATGGAATGGGTTTTTTTTGAATTTCATCTTAACGATTTTAAATCTCCCTTTTTATTTACCATTTTTATGTGTAATTCTATTTCCCTTAAAATCCTTGTTACTACAAAGATTTTAATACTTATAAACCTTTGTAAACATTTTAAAGTGATAAATTTATCTTTATTTCCTTACCTTTACACTCCCTACATAAAACAAATTGTTTTTCTCCTTTTATATGTAAAAATATTTTATCTAAAGGTTTTTTACAATAATCACATATTGGTTTTATTTCCTCTTGCATTTTCTAGTTCCCTCCCTAGTTTAGCTTTTTCTATCTCTAGTTTTAGTTCTTCTATTTCTTCTTGTTTCTTTCTTAACTTTCTACTTTTTAGTTTTTTTATTAACTTAGGTATAAATGGTTCTGCCATTCTAAAATACCCCCCATAAGATATACATTACAATCAGTATTGGAATTAATATTTTAATTATAATCCAAAATATCCACATTTTCTTACTCACTCTCTTCTTTGACTTTTTTAAATCTCTTTTAAATTCTCCCCATGCCTCTAATCTTTTCTGTCTCTTTTTTTTATTGATTAAGTTTACTACTATAATAGCAGGTATTAAAACAAAGATTTTAATAAATATTCCTACTGCGTCACAGGCTTTAGAAAATATTGCTGAGACGATTGATACTAAACCTAAAATGGCTAAACATACGACTACAAATTCCCAGAAACCATAATCTACATAGGTATTTGTAATCACTTCTGCTATCTTGTTGAAAACTAGATAAATCCCTTCTAGAAGAGAGCTATCTGTTCCCGCTGCACTTCTTGCAGTTACATTTTGGAAACTATTGGAAAATATAAGAGAAAAACCTTTTAAAGATAAGTTCGTTACATTAGTTAGATTTGCCATTCTTAACCTCCTCGTCTACTTTCCCATAACAAATTATTTCACAAGCTCCGTTCTTAACCTGTGTTGTTGTAAATCTAATATCATAAACATTTGGATATTTTGTTGTTAATTTCGCATATGCCTCCCCTAAAGCATCATCTATCATTTTTTCATATGCTACTAGATTCATCCCGACCATATCCCTCAAACTTTGAAGATAGTCAGCTAACATATGCTTAGTCTTGACTACCACTGCCCAGACAACTCTTGTTCGTTCCATTTTAATACTTAAACCCCCCTTCTCCTTTTCTTAATTGGGTTTTTCTTATTTCTGCTGATTTAATTCTGTTTCTTTCCATTTCTTTTTCGTGCATTAGATTTATTGTTTGTATCTTTGCTTTTCTTTCTGATTCTACTTCTTCCATTCTGAATTTATGTTTTAATTCTACTATTTCCTTTTCTAGTTTAAATTCTTCTTTATTCATTTTTTTATTTGTCTTTCTTTCCATATTATGATTATAGATTTAATTATAAAAAATATACAAACACAGAGGGTTATTATTCCTATTGTTGATAATATATTTATCCAAATCATTTTAATATTTCCTACTTCTCTACCCTATAACTAACCATTCTGTTAACATTTGGTTTCCAATATTTATTTAATAAATACTTGCGACAGATTCCAAAAGAAATTAGTCCTATTGCAGTATAATAAATTGCTCCTTTAATCCCAAAGAGATAAACAAAAAATATCTCTCCTAAGTAAAAACAGGTGCTAGTTATCCAAACTATGACCCAATATTTCCAATCATCCATGAATTCTGGTATTATTTTCATTTTCCCTTTTAATTATCTTTTTAATTTCCTCTAATATTCTATTTAAACTATACCATCCCCAAGTACAACTATTATATTTAATACTATATCTACTAACTCTTGGTTTATCTGGAAATTCATTAATTGTTATTTTATATTTATTCATCCCCGTTTACCCCTACAAATTTAAAAATAAACATGAAGATGAGTAAGATTAATCCAACACCAAATATCTCTTCATAACTAAAAAAAATTCCAATTAGACTAATCAAAACTCCTATTGAAAGCATTGCAAATTCTATAGTCGTTATTAATCTCATCTTCTCCTCCTCATTATTTCATCCATAGCTCTTACTCCCGCTAACTTATTATTCTTATCTATCCATAATTTAATTAATCCTCCAAAAAAGATTATTACCACAGCTTCTATAATTACTGCAAAAAAAGAAACCATGTGTAACTCTAACCCAATTAGATTAGTAAAGGTGGAGATTAATGCCCAATTCATATAATAGGCCATTAACAAACCAAAACCTATTCCAAAAACTAAAGAAACCTCTCTAGTCTTTTGTTGCCAAAAGTATTCTCTTTTAAGATTATAATATAAATCTTGTTCTTGTTTGGTTTGAAATTCGTCTATCATTCTATATAACATCTCCTTTCATCTACAAAAACCCTAACTCTTTCTATATCTTCTTTGGTTGGCTTCTGATGTAAAAGATGATACATTTGAATAGCTTTCATATGTTCGCCTCTGGTCAAAACATCAACTAATTGGAATAATTCATATCTTAGTTGTGCCTCTAATCTAAGTGTTGGTATCATTTTTTATTCTCCTCAAACACTTTCCTTAACTTCCTTTTTAAATAACTTCTTTTTGTATTCTGACAAATTTATCTCTTCCTTTTGATTTAACAATGCTTCAATATCCTTTAAAAAACAAATTATCTTATCTCTATTTTCTTTACAGTTTTCACAAGATAAATTAAATAGAAAACCATATTCTCTAAATAACTTCTTTAAATTAAATTCTTTTGTCACTCTTGTTCCTCCTGTTACCATTAACGAATCTCATTTAATTTAATTGTTGCTTCTTTTATCATTTTATCAGTTTCCTTCATTTCTTCTTCTATTTCATCTAATTCTTTACTCATTTTTTATCTGAAGCGAACTTCTCCCATTTCTTAATCTTTTGTTTCAAAACTTTTAAGGTATATGCTTTTGTAGCGACATGACTATCCTTATAACAAGCATAACCATCTTCCCCCTTATCTAAATCCATTTGTAAGTCATCTTCTAAATTATTAATTAACTCATAAAAATCTTCTAATGCTTCCTTTTTATAATCCATCTTAAAACTTCTCCTCTTTGTTTTTATCTTTTGCGAACCTCTTAGTCATTGCCTCTATTAGTTCTTCTTGGTTAATCCAACTATCCATTCCTTCAGACCAACTTTTCTTCAATCCTTCTAACATTTCTATTGCTTCTTTATAAGTCAACTTATTTTCCATAGTCTTTTTGTAATTCTTTAGTTGCTTCTTCTCTTGTTGAATCTTTTGATTCTTCTCCCCTCATCACTTTTCCACAACTTGAACAGAAAGTACAATGACAATTAGGACAATCTGTTGATTCATGCTCCAATCCATCTTCACATAATTCTTCGTGTTTTTTTGGTTGTTTAATCATTTTAGTCAATCCAGATTCTTTCGTAATCTGCAATACTATAAACGTCATTTAATAATTTATTAGCATAATCTACTGGAAAAAAATAATCATCTCCCTTTGGGATGTTCCTTAACTTCTCAATTAGATGTCTGAACCTCGAATCCTTTTCTAAAACATCTGCTATCTTATCCATTGAATCTTGCACAGATTTCCAATCTTCTCCCTTTGTAAAAAGATGTTTTATTTTAATTTTCTTTATCCAATTTGTCATTTTAATAAAAATCCTCCTCTTTATTTGTCTTTGCTAATTTATTAAACGCTTTTTTTAATATAGGATGTTCTAAAATTAATTCAGTTAGTTTTTCACATCTCTTTTTATAATAATTTCTTTCTCTTTCCATAATCTCAAATATCTTTATACCTACAACGCTTCTTTTTTTATTCATTTTGGTTCTCCTTTGCTTGTGGTTGTGAATCTAATGTTTGTTGTTTCTGTTTTACTTCTTTTAACATACAATTAAAAATGTGAAGTCCTATTGGAGGATTAACCATATTTCTAACTATTGTTCTATAATGTTTTAGATTTGGTTTCTCAATTCCATGAAATTTTAATAATTCTTCTGGCGTACTTCTCGATATATCAATTTGAGGAAATTCCTTTTTATGTATGTGAAAATTACACCAAAAATAATGTCTCGCAAACTCTACATTTGGTTTAACTAAAGGTTCATAGTAAGGCATTACATTTTCCACAATCCATTTTCCTTTAAACCACGATTTAAGAAAAATTATCTCCTGATACATCTGCATACTTGGATAAACCTTCTGATTTTGAGAGAAACACATTTTACTGTGTGTTGGACAAGGAGGACTCGCCCATATAAAATCAAACTCTTTATAATGGTCTAAAAGATATTGATGTGCATCCCCGATTACTATTTTATCTTTTGGAAAAAAAGATTTATAAACTCCTGCTATTTCTTCATTAATTTCCACAGCAGTAACTTCTATATCTCCATCCCAAAGTTTTCTATTTCCTCCTATCCCAGCATATAAATTTAGTATTTTAATTGTCATCTTCAAACTTTTCTTTAAACCTTTTTAATAATTCTTCTTTATCTATAAAACTTCTACCTTTTCCATATTTAAATTTATGAACTTTGAGTTCTATAATTATATCTTTTATATCATTAAACTCCATTTCCCTTATTCTCCTTCACTTTTGCTTGTTCTTCTGTATCTTCTTTCTCAAATCCATCCTGAAAACTCTTCGGTTCTTTGATAAATCTTTCTAATCTCCTAATTAATTCTTTAATATCATATCCAGTATAATGTTTACCTTCCTTAGTAGCATCTCTTGTTCCAGCATATCTTCCCCAAATATAAACTATTCTCTCAATATTTCTATAATTAAATTCATCTATCATTTGTCTTCCTCCTTCGCTTCTGCATTATCTTGTGAAATCCCTTTTACTTCTTTTTCAAATCTCTCAAATGCTTCCTTATATTTCTGATAGGTTTTCTCATAAGAGATAATAGACCCACACATTTTGTTCGTTTCTTCTTCAACTTCTTTTAAAGTCCATTTGTAAGTCCCTTCCTTTTCCCATAAACCTTCACAATAATCTCCTGCATGAGCATAATCACAACCAAAATAATAAACTCCATCATCTAAATCCTTTAATTCTCCAGAAAAGGTTAATCCCCCATGTGCATCAATATTTGACTCTGGACTTGTTTCATAGCTTCCAAATTCTTGTGAATAATCAACGTCTTTTAATTTTGTTTCAACATAAGCACAAAAGTGGTCTCTAACCCAAAGTATTACACATTTTCTTCCTTTATGTTTCCATTCTTTAATTAATCCGTCTTTATATTCCATTCTTATCCTCCTTCGTTTTTGCCCGACATTCAGAACATAAGATAATATTATCACTATGCTTTAAATCTTCTATTTCTCCACAATGTCTATTCCATTCTTTAACATATTTTCCACAACCTTTTTGTAAAGTATCAGCAGAAGAAGGTAATTTCCTATCACATCCGACTTCCGATAGTTCCTTAACCTTCTGAGGCACTGACGGACTTGTATTAGTGTTGTTCCCCCTAATTGTCTGCTGATTATCTAATCTAGTTTCATCTTCCCAGCTCTCTCCAAAACATGAGCCAGAAGATAACCCACATGAATAATTAAATCTCCATGCTAATCCTGATGTTTTTATTTCATTTGTTATTTCTTTTAATTTCTTTCTTAGGTCTTTTTCGTTTTTCATATTAATTTATCTCCAGATTCACCTTTGGTTGTTTCCAAAATCTATGATATTCAAAACAGTTTCCACTTAAATCCTGTCCGTTACCTATATAATCGCAATTTTCTGGTAAATCATATTCCTCTAATTTCCCTTCTGGGACTTCAAATTCAATAAATTTCTTTGTTTCTTCTGATATTCTCGGTTTCTTCTTCACCTTTGCATTATTTTCTGTCTTGAAATATTTTGATGTATCTTTTTTAAGCCTAAATAAAACTGCTAACTGGCTAACATTTGTAATAAAAAAAGTATCTTCATTTTTTGGATAACCAATATTTCTTGCATCTTCAAAATATTTTTCTGCTTCTTTCAAAGTGTTTTTCCCTGTTATTTCCAAGATTAATTCATCAATAGCTTGTTTAATCTTTTGTAAGTCCTTATTATTCATCCTCTATCCTCCTTCGTTTTTGCCCGACAATTTGAAGTGTCAGCAGAAGAAGGCAATTTCCTATCACATCCGACTTCCGATAGTTCCTTAACCTTCTGAGGCACTGACGGACTTGTATTAGTGTTATTCCCCCTAATTGTCTGCTGACTGTTATCTATTAATCCACTCCCTACTAATTTGTCTATAAAAGAATATATTAATTTCCATTCTTTAGAGTGCCACTTTGTTAAATCTTTCAATCTTCTCATGAACTCTTCATCTCCTCTCTTAACCATTCCATAAATTCTTTCTATTTGTGTTTTTCTTAATTTCATACCTTTTAGATGTTCTAAAATATTTCCTCTATCCTCACCCAAATTCCGTTCTTTTGTCATCTTTTATATCCTCTCTATTTATTTGTTGTTTATAAAACAAATTCCCGTCTATTCCTTTTATTATTTCCCTAAGTTTATCTAAATCTCTATTTATATTTCTAAGTTCTTGGATTACTATTCCTATTCTCTTTTCTATGTTTATGAATTGTCCGATTTTAATAGCTCCTTCCGTATGGTTTAATTATCATTCCACCTTTATGGTCATTTAGTTTCTTATCTTCTCTTTTTTTAATAAACAACTTCAAACTTCCTTCTTGGATAGCTGTTATAATTCCTTCCATATATGCATCCTCTACCATGTCTATTGCCCAGTCTTTATTGTTCATCTTAAAACAATCTCCTTATCTTCTCTGAAGTTTCATCAAAACATATAGTCGCTTCTAAAACTTCTTTATCATCTTTATCTAATTTATCTAATTCTTCTTTGAATATTTTAGTCCAACGTTTTCTTATGCTATTCACTTTCTCTCCTGCCATTCTAATAAATTATCCAATTTAATTCCAATCCATTGAAGCTCAAGTAATTGATTTTGTAATTTAATCATCTTCTCTCTGGATTTTGCTGTCATCTTGCGGACTACTTCTGGTCTTAATAGTGTTACCATATCTCCTTGATGCCTCCTTCATTCTATCTTCTATTTCCATTATTCTCTCTCTATCTGCACAACAGGTTGCACAGTGTAGCATTGCATCTACATAATCCTTGTCTGTTCTAATTCTCCTTGACCTTATTGAACTAATTATTCCGTTTATACATGTCATTTTGATTGATTTTCTGCTATTTTTAACACTCCTTTCATTGCATTTAACAATTCAGACATCTTATTTATTATTTCTATAAATCTATCTGGTATATTTCTATAATCTTCTAAAAACTTATTATGAACTTTTTGTAGTTTATCATATTTTAACAATAATGCTTTTTCTAAATCATCCATTTCCTTGTATATCTTTTTTATTTCTTTTTTTGTCATATTAATCTTTTTATATCTCCTCTTCCAGAATATTCTATTACATTTAATTTTTCAAGAATCTTCACTGGATGATAATACATTTGAAAATAAATTTTACTTCTGTTTCTCCAAACATCATTTTTCCAATCCATTCCCATGAGTTTTGCTATTTGATAACACTTATATGTTTTTCCTATCTCTAATTTTTTAATTACCTTAATCATATTATTTAAATTTTCTTTAGAAACAGAATGTGTAGTCCAAGTAATTTCTCCTGTCTTTTTATCTTTTCTTGGTTCTCTTACTTTAAAGTCGTTATCAAAACCCTTATAGATTTCTGTTACTCCTTTTCCTTGCCATCCTGTAAGAATTTCTAACTCTAATTCATAATTTTTATCTTTTTGTTCTGAATGAAATTTATTATACATCTCTAAAATACCTTTGAAAACTAATTCATATTCTAAGTTATGTTCTCTCTGGAACTTTCTAATCATCTTACTAATCCAATCTCTCATGGAGTTAGCACTTTTCCCAAAGACTATATCTTTTGATTCTGCTACTCTTTCTATTTTTTCTACTTTTTTTACTTCTGAAATTTCTACCATTTTAACAATATAATTCTATTTTCTTTCTATTTGGACAGTTAATCCAATATAAATAAACATTATGAGATTTACTTATCTTTCTATATGCTTCTAATATTTTCTTAGATGGTTTTTTATTTGATTTGAATTGGAATAAACAAGGTTTGTGTCCTGAATTTATTTTTTTAAATCCCAATGCGTCAAATCCATATCCTTTTAAATTGTAATCTTTTAAATATCTTAAATGAGGAAATAGATAAATATAACTAAATCCATTCTTTGATAGAAAATTCTTTATTCTCTTGTTAGTCTCATACATTTTTTGGCGAGTGTTCATTTTTTAATATCCCTATATTCAAAACCAAAAAAATTCGTTGGTCTATTCTCTTTATCTGATATGAAATTCCATGCTACAGATAACGCAGAGGAAAATACTCCTAAAACTAATAACAACCCTCCCCATTGGAAGGGATAAATTTCATTTAAGCATTTTTCACCAATTATCTCATTAGTGAACCTATCATAACATTTAGTTCTTTTAATCTCTGGTTCTTGATATTGTCCATAAAGAAATATGATTGTCCCGAATAGTACCGCACTTATAGAGATTATAACAAATATCGCTGAAATCATCCTTTCTTTGTTTATCATTTCTCTTTTGCCTCTTTTATTATTTGGAATGCTTCTTGTTTAGAAATGTCCCCTTCCTTGATACCTAATTTCTTTAAGGCGAATAATTGTTTTTCAGTGGCAGGAACGAAAGAAGGTAAATTTCTTTTATTAAAAATTTGTTCCCGCCTATGAGTATTCTTTTTCTCTTGAATTATCTCTCTATTTAGAATTCTAATAGCACAATCTAATATACAATCATCACTAACACGATAAAGCTCGTCGGTAACAACATCTTTTAAATCATCAATTATCTCTTTTAATCTTTTTTTCATATTGTTGTATGATTTTATAGTTTATAAATGTTTATTGTAATTAGTGAGTTATAACAGCCCTACCTTCCTATATATTAGATTCGTATTTGAAAAATCTAATCCATTGTTTAGAATTCTTAAAAGTTTTTTATCTGATTTTTCTATTAAACCTAATGATTCTAATTCTTTTATTATTACAATTCTTAATGGTTTTGGTATTCTAAAACATCTAGCTAATAGAGAATAAGTTTTTCTAACTGAAATAGCACCTGCTAGAGAATGTTCTTTTAGTTTAGAATGTACATAAAAATAAAATATATTTTGACACCCCTCTTTTTGTTCCATTATGTTAATAACCTAAATATTTTATTGGATTAATACAAGATTGAACACATGGTTGATTTAGGATAGCCTCATATCCCTGAATGAGTTGGTAAATTCCTGCAAATAACATTGCTATGATTACTAGAACTATTATTAACTTAATTAAGTTCTTTTTACCTCCAAAGATTAGGTTTGGTATATTCCAAGAACCATTCTCATTTACTGGAGGATAAATTCTAGCCCAATCTCCTACCAAAGGAATTCTGGATTTCTTTAAGTAAACTGTTTCTCCATTGAGTTCTGATTTTACTGCGTCTGTCTCTATCTTTTTTAACATATCCTGTTTTAGTTTCTCAAACATCTCTTTATACCTCCCTTTTAACTATTTTCAAAAAATTTACCTATAAAGTACCCTGCTATGAAACAACCTATGTAAGTTAATGCACCCCAGAATAATCCAGCTCCTTTTGACATATGTACTAAGAATGGATTTAACATTTGTTTTCTTAATAAAAATACAAATCCTGCTGTTAATATTCCAAAGAGTAATCCAATTACACTGAATTCTCCAACTCCTTCAAATAAAGAACCAAAAAATTCTCCTAATCCTTCAAAGAGTTCTCCGAGCCATTCAAATATTTCATCAAACATCTTATATCCAATCTCCCATCCTTAAAAGAGCATATCCCCCGCCTACATAAACAAATAAATTAAAAAATTTTTCTTCTAATGTTGAAACAAAGAGATAATCCCTGAGATATATCACTGTGAAAATTATTACGGCCAGTAGAAATAAATATCTTAGGAAATATTTATGTACATAGTAAAATGTTTCCTTTCTATTTTTTGATTTTGACATTTTTTATACCTCCTTTTTGATTATTTCCTTGAACTTTTCCAAATGTTTTTTCTGGAAGATGCCCTTTTGGATATTTTTTTATTAATTTGTTTAATATTTCTATATTTTTTAAGTTTGTATCTAGGACTATAAGTAAAATAATTATTAAGAAAACTGAGACAATCCAATGAGTATAAATTACTACTAAAATATTTAATGTTAAAACTATAATAGAACCAATGGTCATCCCTGCTTTAAATCCAAATGTTTTCCATAACCAGATTAATAAAGGATTTCTCTCCATTAAATCATAATCCTTATTTGGCTGCCATTTTTTATATTTATTAATATATCCCCAAGTAAGAAACAAATCTAATATACTCAATGTTATTATAATGATTAATAATATCATTTTGCTTGTTTCATTAAATCCTCAACTTTTTTCTGTGCTCTATATTTTTGTATTTGACTTACTAATTGCATTGTGGTAATGGGAAGAGAACCTAGCAAAATTAAACAAAGCCAGTATATCTTCCCTAAAAAAGTTACCACAATTCCCCAAAAGAGACCTCCAAAAATAGCAGGGAATCCCCATAACGCTGTTCTAGTTTGTTGCAGAGGAGTCAGGTTTGTTAGCCCATCACCCCACTTCTTAAAGAACCTCCTTGCACCCAACTTTCTGTAACTCTTAATTATTTTTTTTAATCCCATTAAAATACATATTCCTCCAGTTGTTTATCTATTTCATTAATATCATTGGATAATCTCTTTAAATCTACGACGATAAAATCTGTTTTCATAAATAAAACATCATAATCTTCATAGAATTCTTTTACTTTTTCTAACCAATTTGTTGTTATGCTTTTTTGTATTTCATAAATAAGTATTTCTTTTGTTTTTATATTTTCAAAATATATATCACATTTTCTTCCTTCTAATTGAAATTCTGTATAAATCTTTATATATTGTTTTTGTTGTTTATATTTATTTAATAATTTCATAACTAAAAGTAACTTAACTATTTCATGCTTTTGCATGGATTTATCTGGATTTGCTATTCTTATTTTATATAGATTTGACCAATCTATCATATTAAATTCCCGCTAAAAAAACTCTTTTTATAGAAAATTAAGGAAATAGAAGTATTTAAATGTTTATTGTAATTTTAAAGTTACAAATCAAGAAACCTATATTTTTTCCAAAGTAATAAATCTCTTCTTTTGTTTGAACCTTCCCAACATTCAATACATAATTTATTATATTTACCTAAAGGTTCAAATCTCTTTCCACATTTTTTACATAGTCTGCCTAATTTTCCTTTTACTATTGCCATTCAGATAATCTCCTTTGTTTTAGTAATTTGTTCTCTTTTTGTACTTCTTCTGTTATTTTTACTAATTTTTTAACTCCTTTAGATAAATCCTTTATTGCTTTTATGTGAGATTCAAAGTTTTTACTAAATAAAACTTGATTCTGTGTTACTTTATTTATACTCTCCAGTAGAAAACTTGGGGTAACTTTAAAATTTGTTTCTTTGTGTTCATTGAAATATCTCTGTATTCCTACATTGTCTAATAATGCAGTTTTTGGGTGTATAGTTTCTGCTTCATCCAAGTTATAAGAGTTATCCACTACAAACCACATTCCATTAGTATTGGACACTACAATTTTCTGTCCTGTTTTATTACACTGCTGTGCTAAACAATTCTTTATTAAAGAATAATGATGTCTTGCTACAGTGATAGTATATAGATTATCTTTCTTTAGATTTATGTCTAATTTCGCTTGTAAGGGGTCTAGAATCTCAAAAAGTCTTGAAAAGGCATATTTCCTTGTATCTACGGCAGTTTTACCAAAAAAGGACTCTGGTTCATATATTATTATATTTTTCTTTCCTAACCATATTTTTCTTTGTTTGAATAGAATTGAGGGTGTACCTTTGTATATTTTTTTGTAAGGTATTTTTTTAGATTCTAATATCTTAATCCAGTTAAATTTTTTAAATAATTTGATTTTCCACATAAAAGCATGACCCCTAACAGAATTAGCTACCTTTGTTGATTTTTTACTTCGTTCCCAAACCCCATATCCTCTTTTTTCAAGAATTCCTTTTTCCCTTAATCTCCTCATATAATAGTATAACTGCTGTTTAGAAATATTATTCTCTTTTGCTATTTTAGTTGGTGATTTCCCTTGTTCTATTCCAAGAATTATAAGGTCAATTATCACATCTTTTTTTACTTTCATGTCAAGTTAAATTTTTACTTCTATTTAAATGTTTATTTTAACTAAAGAGTTACAAACCATATTTCAAAAACAAAAGATTTATATAGTATTGTTACCATACTATAATAGTGAAAAGGGGAGTGGTAGGCCTAAATTCTACTCACACTCTGGTTCACTACCCAACTCCCCGCTAATTAGTTCTAAAATATTATCTTCCCTTCTTTTTTCCTTTCCTTTTTTTACATGGCATTTTTTATATTTCCAAATATTTAATTAAAAAAATTCCCTAGAAAATAACTGGGAACTAACTAAAAATCATAATGCTCTACTGCGTCGGCAGTGGCTGAAACTAGATTTACTCCTACAATGTTCTTAACTCCTTGTTCGACGAAATCTCCTGTGTCCTTTTTCTTTTTCTTGAAAAATTTAACATTATCACTAGCTAATGCTGTGGATTCCATTACAGGAATTGTTCTTAAAATTGCTTTTGTCATCTTTATCTATTCATCCACTCTTTAATACCTAAACCTACTATTGCCAAAACTAGAGCTAATGCAACAAACAATCCTATGATTCCTGCTACTCCTCTTGAACCGCCATCTGGATTATATCCATCAGGGCAATAAGTGTAATCTATCAAAGTATCATTTCCACCTTGCTTTACTTCATCTGTTCCGTTAGTGCTTAACAATAAGACACCTGTTGATGCTGTAAATGTATAATCTGTTGTGACTGTATAATCATCTGTACTATTACCAAATGTTACTGATTCAATCGGACATCTATCTACTTTCCAACCACTTGGTGCTTGTGCTATAGTTAATGGATATGTAGAATTCATATCTGTACTATTTAACCATGCGTCACTTATGTCAATCGCTTCGTTCACTATTGCTCTCTTACTTGTTAAGATATTTTGGTTGTTGAAGATTGGTTGTAATAATGCTAAACCCACAATCGCAATTATGAATATCATTATTATCAGACCTAATGTCAACTGTCCTTTTCTATTCATCTCCTTTTATCTACCCTCCTTGAACATGTAAAAATTAACTTAACCATTTCCTTTCTTTTTCTAACTCCCTTTTAAAAAATAAACTTCTATCATCTTTTTCTACTGGTTTTTCCTCTGCTTCTCTAACTAAAGTTCTATGTTCCTCTGCTAATTGTTTAATTACTTTCTTAGAACTAATCCCTTTTACCCCAACCCCTTTTTTTGGGGCTTTTAATATTTTCTTTAGTTTTTTCTTTACCATTCTGACATTTCCTCCTGTAATCTTATTCTTTGTAGAGTTTCTCTATCCTTATCATGTCTAAATTCCTTTGCTTCATCCCTTAATGTTTTTAATAACTTCCTTTTCATTGCACTTAGTTTTGCATATTTAGTTCCTAAAATCTGATTAGCTTTAGGCTTTTTACCCTGCCCTGTGTAATCTGCTACTGTTGAATTAGTTACATTTGATTTTACTTTATAAGTATTTTTATGTAATGCTGGTTCTACTCTAAAAAAATCTCCTCCAAATTTTTTATCTAATTTCTTTTCCATTTCTATTGCTTCACTCTTTGCTTTCTTTGTATAAACATCGAAATCTTCTGTATGTTTTCTTAATGGGGGACTTACTTGAACATTTATAGCCTGTGCTCCATGTATTATATGTCCTTCTTCTGTAGCATCTTGGATTATCATAGCTTTCACCAAGTCTTTATTTCTATAATACTTTAATTTCTGTTCGTCTGTTAAGCCCATCTTGGTAGATAATCCTCCTTATCTTTTAAAACAAATACCTCTCTCATTTTTTTATCTTCTCCATGTTTTTTTCTTAAATATTCCCATTCTTCTGTCATTATTTCTACTTTTACAACTTCCATTATATGCCACATAAACTCCTATTATTCTTCATTAAGTCTGGGTTATTTCTCAAAACAGAACCGTCATTCTCGTTTATTGTCATCTTTCCCTTACTAAAAAGATTTGGTTCTCTCAACACTTCCCATTCTGTGTGGTTGGTTATGTTTGGGGTATTTAATGGATTATGATGAAACTGTATATCTTCTTGTCTTTTCTTTCTATGGAATTCTAAAGCCTCTTTTATCTGTTCTTCTCTCTCTTCACTTAGGAATCTATTGAGTTCTCTTTCGTTTGCACTCTTTTGTCTTTCTTCTAATGTCTGTTGGATTCTTAGTTTCTCTTCTGCTAATTTAAACATCTCTTTCTTTTGTCTTCTTTTTTCACCCATCTTTTGTAATATCTCTTTGAATCCCATATTATATATTACCCATTAGTATATTTAAATGTGTATGTTAGGTCATTATTTTAGCTATTCCCTTGAATGTTATTAGTCCTACTATAAAGATTATTAATATATAAACTGCATTTCCTAATACGGCTGAGAAGATTATAGCCCCGATTGCTAATAAGGAAATAAATATCCTATTTGACATTTGAAATTTGGCTGCGACAAATGAAAAAATTATAACAAACGCAAAAATAAATAGTTCTGCGTTTCCTAAAAAGTAATTTACAAAAATTGTTCTAAAATCAAAAGGGTCTATATAATTTCCCATTTTAATCAGTTCCCCTCCAAAACTCTACTAATGAAATTAAATATCCTACTATTAATGGTGCTGCCAATAGTAAGATAATATAAGTTATCCAATCTACTCCATAAGACCTAACTGCTGCTATTATGGAAACCAAATCTCCTACAAACAATACTAACACTGATGCCATTAAAGAACCTAATAGATAGCTCTCTGGGGCAGTCCTTGTTAGAACACCAATTAAAATTCCAGCTCCTGCTACTGCTAAAAAAACTGCAACAATAGACGTAAAGAATGTTGTAGATTGAATATTCTCTATATTCATTATTCCCAATGTATCTAATGCATAGCTTGTTGGAGTCTCTATACCTGCTACACTAAATAAAGCCATTAGTCCTACAATGATTACTAAATAATAATATATCCTCATTTTAATTCCTCCCTGATTAACATTCCAATCAAGAGTAATCCAGTTATTATTGTGGCAAAATTGCTTATCCCTGCATTTGTTGCTAATTCTGGATTTGGTATTAATCCTATTCCAACATCTAAAAATAAGACTATACCAAAGATTATCCCCATTATTGCTGCTTCTGATTGTATTCCATATCTATAACTTAAAACCCCTACCGTTAAGACTAAGATTAAAAAGCTAATCAATGCTCTCCCAAAAGTATCTGTTCCATCTGTTCCTGATATTCCAAACATATTTGCATCTATATATAAAGTTAAATCTTCAAAGAAATGGAATATACTAAATTCTGAACCGATGTCTGTCTGCATTATCCAATATCTTGAACCATTATTAAAGGTACTGTTTGTCTCATAGAAATAATACATATAAACTCTGTCTGCTGTAGAAGTATCTGCGTCTAATCTCTCTGTTCCCCCTGTTCCTGTACTTCCAGAAACAGAACCTATTTCTGTCCCGTTGTCATATTCTAATATAAAACCATAACTATCTAAAGACCAATAAGTTGAGGAAATTGTAAAATTGAAATTGTATTGTGTATTATTATACAAAAATCCTGAAATTGGTTCAATAAAGAACGAAATTTCTTGACTATAGTCTGGTGCAGTTGTAATTCCCCCCCCTAAAGTTATAGTATAACTAGATTGTGTGGGGGTTATAGTTGTTTCATAATCCCCATAACCTGTTGCCTCAAATACAAAATCATGTGCATAATCTGGATTTAACCAGAATGTTATTGCTCCGTCTGCCCCTGTTGTCCCAGAACCAACCACGACTGTACTTCCTTCAATTTCCCTTGAAGCGTTGGCAAATACTCCTTCTATGGGTTGCTCTGCCTGTGTCAATACTTGAAAAGTGACATAAATACCATCATCCTCATGTAATAAGTACAATGTTATATTAGTTGTTAAATTTGTATAAACTAAATACTCTGGGTTATAGGTTCTCTGCGGGTAACTACTACTAGAATACTGAACATAAGCATCCAAATTTAAAGTTTCATTTAAAGGATTAAATCCAAATATATAACTATCATTTGCTAATGTACTTGTATATGAAATACTTTTATTTATACTTCCACTTCCTATATAATAACCAAAAGCAGATAAAGGAATAGAAGCATTAATATCTGCAAGACTTGTTTCATCTCTAAATGAAATGTTTAAGAATGTATTATCTAAAGATTCATTCCTTATTCCAAAACTTATCCCGCTTACTGTCTGGTTTAATTTAGAAACATTATAAAGGGTTGTGCTGGAACTGTTTGTCAAACTAACTTCCCAATGGAATGACTTATTTAATCCGTTGAGGTGGTTATTTATAGGAACGTCTAGGGAATTTTCAAAGGTTGCTATGCTTCCATTATCATAACTTTTATAGGTTGTATAACCTGTTCCATTATACCATAAATTTGCAGATACTGTTGTGAAATTTAAATCGTAAGATACATTTAAGAAAAAAGATTCATTCTTCGTTTCAAAACTAGAGGTATTGTAAACGGGGTTACTTGTTATATAATCTTCTAAGGTAAATGTTCTTGTTCCTGATGTTGCTTCATCAGAATTATTACTAACTGCCAGACAATACCAATTATGACTCCCTAAACCATCTACAGTTATTTGTTCTTCAAAACTTGTACTATTTGATGTTCCATGAGTATGGACATAATTTTCTGAACCATCTAAATATAAAGAAATATTCTCAACATTATCTACTCCTGTTATGGAAGAAGAACAATTAAAAGTTATCCTCTTATTTACTGATGTAAAAGCATTAACAGGTAGATTTTGAGTTACAGAAAGAGATACGCCGCCATAAGTCATACCGCTTCCTCCATTCCATAAATTTTCTATTTCGGCATTTGTTAAACTTTTATTCCATATTCCTACTTCATCTATTGTACCATTAAAATCAGCCCCTCCCGTATATGTGTCCCCTATATTATTTAAAACCATATCAAAATCAGCTTCGCTAGAACTTCCTAATCTAGTATTATTAATAAAAAAATCCATATCTGTTCCATTATATCTTATTACCCAATGTTCAAAATTATTGTAATTAATACCCCTTCCTGCTGCTACATCCTCTGTATCATGTACACCATCCCCGTATACTCTAAAATTTGTACTTTGCCATTGTATAAAATAACCATTTGCTCCGACATTACTTCCTATTGGCATTACAGAACCTGCTATATCTGTTGTGGCATTAACCCACATACTAATTGTCCAATTTTCTGTCATATTTATTGCGGTGAAATTAATATAATTATTTGTGGCATTAAAACCATAACCATAAGTTATAACACCATCATATTGTCTTGAGACATTATTTGCAGTTCCATTATTTGTTCCACCTTCCCTATCTATCACTAAACCAGAAGTTTCCTCTAAATCATAATATAAAAGTAAGTCACTACCAGAACCCCACATTGCCCAATCCGTGAGCCAATAACCATTACTCTTTATGACCCAATCAATAGTCTCGTAAGGCTGTTTATTGCCCTGTAACTTTATTTGATAAGTTCCTTTATTTACCTCACCCCCTAGGTTATATTGCTGCCATTTGTTATTCTTATTAATTAATATCTGGTAATCTAACGTCTGATTATACCTCTTTTTTACATTGTAAAAATAAATGTCCTCAATTAAAACCCCTTTTTCATGTATAGCAATCTCCTTAACTGCTTCACAACCCATTACACACTCTTCTGTATTCTCTTTCAATTCTATATCAATTAACTTCTTCATTCCGAACCATTCTTTAATTTCATATTTACCATATCTCCCAATATTCTTATCAAAGTCTTTTCTATTGTCAAATTCCATCTCGGCACTAACTAAAGAAATCATCAAAATACTTAAACAAAATATTATTAATATCTTTCTCATTCTAAGTATTCGCCCCCACGATAAACCCTAATGCTATTGATACAAAGAACCATATTAAATAAACTATAGTTAAATCAACAACCAAGCAAGTCATCATAGTTCCTCCTGTTATACTTGTATTTGTACAATCTAAATCTGTTCTTGTTGTATCTATATCATCTGCTAAGAAAGGGATAAATAAAATACCAAATATAAAAATAACTATTCCTACAATTACTCCAAAGAATACATTACCTTTTTTATTCATCTTTTTTCTCCTTTCCTCCACTTATCCTTCATAATCTTACTTATTTTCTCTTTCGTTTTCGTATTGTGTTTTGAACCTTTTTTCATTTTTGTCACCTAATTGTTATGGAAGATAATAAAAATCCTGCAAATCCGAATAATACCCCCACAAAAAGTGGCAAGAGTACATCTATTGAAGTACAGACAGCTTTATTTTGATTGGAAATAGAAGAGTCAGTGCAGTTTAATTGATGGTCGTACATCTGCTCTTCTATAACCTGTTGAAGCGGGGAGGCTAACGCTAAACCCAGAAAAAAAAATAAAATTCCTAACATTAATGATATGAATATTGTACTACCTTTTTTGTCCATTATATAAACCTCATTTTTTTACCTTTCCTTTTCTTAAAAAACTGAATCTCTTTGACTTCTGGCAAGGCTGATAACCTCTTTTCTTTTTTCTGAACTACTCTAAAGGGTTCTATTTTTGAAGGTATGAATTCTTCTCCTAGTTCTCCTAATTCCTCAAACTCTAATTTTTCACCCTCTCTCTCAATAAATCCTGAAGCCCTTAAAGTTCCCTTTAATTCTTTTGCTAACTGAACTTTTGCCTTTCTTAATGTTCTAAATTCTCCTATTGGAATGTCCTCTCCTCTCCTTCTTGTAAAGACTTCAAATGCTTCCTTTAATTCTTCTTTTGGTTGAATTCTTGAAGTCTCTATTTCAAAACCTGGGGGCGAAGGAATAATAGTCTTTCTAGGAATTATTGTTGGTTGTGGTCTAATTTGTGGTTTTGGTCTGACTCCCTCCTTAGCCCTTATTAATTGTAATAACTTCTGCTTTTGTATCTGCTTTTGTAATAGCTCTGTTCTTAATTTAGGAACTTGAATTCCTTTCAATTTTGGTCTCATTCCCATTCTCTCTATTCCCGCCCTTGCCTGAATTTCCAAAGGTCTCTGTTTTTCTATAGGGATTATCTTTAATTTTGTTTCTTGTATATCTTTTTGCCTTGTAATTAATTGTGGCTCTTGAACAATAGCCATTCCTGTTATAGAAGGTAATTGTTTAGCGTAAGTAACTTCTTCAGAAACCATTACTCCCTTCCCATAATAAGGACTTTTAATTATCCCTAATCCACCAACCATTCTTGGGGTTGCTAATGTTGAATAGTCTATCCCGACTCCTACTCTCGGAGATGGTATTTTTATTCTCGGTATTGGTAATTTAGTTTTTGTCGGTATTATTATTGGTATTTCTTTTTGTTGATACAGGTGTTTTAGATATTTACTTGTTTGTATTGGGGCTCTTCCTATCTTCATTCTTGGTAATGTAGTTATATCTATCTGTTTTACCCCTATTGGTGAATACCCTTTCCCATAACCTATTCCTATCCTAGTAAATCTTCTAAGTCTCTCAATACCTTTGGCTAGATATAGTGTTTTATCTCCTTCTGGAAAACTAACTTTTTTTAAACCTGTTTGTAATGCAGTAACTTCCCCTCTTTTTGGTATTGTAACTTCCCCTATTCTCTGTCTTTCTACTAAAGTCCCTTTCCTAAACAAAACCCCTAATTCTTTTGTTGGTGTTGGTTTTTTAATCTCCTTTAATAATTGTATTGGTTCTAATTTCTTTGGTCTGAAAGAAACCAATTTTTTAAATTCTAATCCATACTCTCTAAACACAACTCTTCCTTCTTTTGTTTTTGCTAAGGGAACTATTTTAGTCTTTCCTAACTTTACTATCTGTGCCTCTTTTATTTTTAATGGGTCAACTATATATTTCTTGAAGGTTAATTCTCCTCTCTTTAGAACCTGAACTGACTTTCTAGTTCTTCCTAATGTTAGAATCTCTGCATATTTTCCTTCTTTAGGTATCAAGGTTAATTGGGTCTCGACTCCTATTGGTCTTCCTCTTGCTCCTTTAGTATATAAAAATTGAAGTATCCTTGTTCCCTCTTTTGTCTTTACTCCCCTAGATAAACCAAAAATATCTCTCTCAGTTCTCCCTATAAAAGGACTGTATCTTAAAGCTGGTAATTTTCTAGCCTCTAAAAGAGGTATTCCAGATTCTGTTATTCCTCTTTGAACATAAACTCTTTTTGGTAATCTAGTCATTACCTTTTGTTTAGAGACACCCATCTCTTTTACTGCTCTAACTAATTGTCTTTCTGTTGCATAAATATCAACACCTTTTATCTCCTTAGCTAATCTAGTTACCTCTGTTTTTGTTAATACCTTTTCTCCTTTACCCAAAAATTTCATCGGTTTCTTTATTACTGTTTCTGGTAATCCTCTTCCAACTTCCCCCCCCATTAGATTATACCTCTGTATTGCTATGGCAGATATGGCTGCTTCCTTTTCTACATAACCTAAAGGTTTTGTGTAGGGAACAACTCTTTGGAACGCTTGGATTCCTGTGACATCTCCTTTCTTTTCTAAATGTCTTAACGCTTTCAGTCTTAATTCATAATATCTTCGTGTTCCTACTGCTGTTCTTAACTCCTTTAATTCTGCTTTGGTTAAACCTAATTCCCTATAACTTCTTGATACTGTTTTAGGTAAAACTTTCTTTCCCCCCCTTATTATTTCTGGAGCAAAATATAGTGCTGTTAATCCTGTTTGTGTTAATCCCCCTTTTACATCTCCTTCCCAAAATCTCCTTATTGCTCCTGCCGAAGCCCCTGCTCCCCCCAAGAATCTCATTGGCGTAACTGCATATGTTGTAATTCCTGTACCTAATGTTCCGATAGTTTTCGTTGTTGTTTTGAGGATTGTTGGTTGATATTCAATTTTTCTCTCTGGAAGAGTACCTGTGATAAAAGTCTGTTGGGGTATTGTTTTTTGGGTATATATTGGGGGTAATACCATTTCCTTTTCTTTTTGTTTAGGAATCAATCCTGATAAAAATGTCCCAACCTCTTGTGCCTTTCTTGCCTGTGCCTCTGGAATAAACTCCCCTGCTTTATAAGCACCCCACATATATCTAGGGTCTAACATACCAAATCTATACTGAGTTACGTCTGCCTTTCTTATAACACCTATTTTTGTTTGTTCTGTTGGGGTTAATACGTCTCTTTGTTCTTTTGTTAATTTCTCCCATCTCCTCTCTATCTCTCCATATTTTCCTTCCTTTGCTAGTCGGGAGATTTCTAATAACCTTTCTGCTTTTGTTAATTGTTTTTCTTCAACATATCCCGATACCTTAAAAAGAGTTCTTTGTGCGATTACATCTCCCCTCTCTGCTCTCTGTTGTAATTCCTTATAAATAGATTCGCTAACTATTCCCTTTGGAACATCCCCTTCTATTATTAACTTTCCTTTTTGGATTGCCTTTAATTTCTCTGGAGTAATCTCTCCTATCTCTTTTTCTAATTCTTTTAAAGATTCCTTTCTTTGTTTAAATGCACTCAATTCTTCTCTTCCTGCCCTATATCCTTCTCTTTCTAATTTAGATAATCCTACTATTCCCTTTCCTTGAACTGCCATTTTTCTCCCATGTTCAAATGCTTTTATCCTTGCTTGTTGTTTTTCATATTCCTCTATTTGTTGTTCTGCAGGTTTAACTTGTTTTTCAAACTCTTCTGTTGCTCTCTCTATTTTCCCTAGTTGTTCTTTTTTAACTTTTCTAAATGCTCCTTTTCTTTCTCTTCTTTCTTCTCTGCCTTTCACTCCTAATCCTCTTCTTAATTCTCTTTGTGTTGTTCTCACTTTTTGGGCTTCTGTTTGTTTTCTAGCAGTTGCTAATGCTTGGCGTCTTTGCTGAATTTGTTTTTTTATTGCTTCTATATCTGCCACTTTCTTTCTCCTTTTACTATTTCAATATCTAAAATATCATCTACATCTAAGTCTAATTCTTTAAGTTTTTTCTTCTTAACATCTAAAGAAATCTGATGGTTTCTACTGTTTATTTTCTTATTGAGTAAATCTTTTATCTTTAAACCCATATATATTATACGAGTAATCCATATTTAAATGTGTGGGTTAGTCTGTTCTAGCTCCTTTGGGGATAAACCATATTTTTTTTCTATTATTCTTATTATCTTTGAATAATCTTTTTTGTTATTACATCTAAAAAAATCTATCTTTGCTCCGCTAGTATCCTTTAATGAAATCTCAATTAGGATTTCCTGACTACCGAATTGCATCCAATTATGCTTCTTAAACCCCATTATTAAAATCCCCCTGTGAAAATAGAATAGACAATATATCCTACAACACCCAATCCGATTAACCAAATTAAAGGTTTAGCTCCTTGAGATTTCACCTTAATAGTATCTCCTAACATTCTAGCCATGACATACTTCTGACCATATGTTTCATTTTTCTCTTCGTCTTTCCTTACTTCTATAGGATTCATTTTCCAAGTTGGTTGGATTATCACAGGATATTTTCCATTCCAATATAAAATCTCTTTGCCGTCTGTGGAATGATAATCTCCACTTTTCATTCGATAAGAACTATCTTGGAGTTTTGTTTTCTCTCCTGAGATATTTCCATTTTCATCTATCTTCAAGATTCCAACCCAACCCTTTTTTACCTTTCCTTTTCTTACTTTTGCTTTTCTAGGTATTCTTATCTTTTTCTTTTTAGGTAAGTTTTGTTGTTCCAACTGTTCAAATATCTTATCTACCTTTTGTTTCAATGGTATTTCTTCTTCCATTAATTTAACCTCCCCCTTTCATTAAACTTGAGTTTGTTCTTGTGGTTGTGTTTCGTCTTTACCCTTAAACCAACCCTTGTTCTTTTTCTTTTTAGGAGAAACATCTGCTAACTCTTTCTTTATTGTTACTGCAAGTCTTACTAATAATCCTTCCTTTGAAAGAGATGTTGAAGTTAAAATCTCACCCATGTCTTTAAAATAGATTGCCCAATCATCTTGGTCTACAACTGTTTTACTAAAAGTCTGTAATTCTTTATAAGTCCTTAGAGGTATTTTTGGCATACCTAATTCTTCTTCTGTTAGATTTCCTGTTTTTGTAGTGTCATCAGTTCTTACTATATTAGTAAAGAATGTGTGCATATTTGCTTTTCCTTCTGCATAGTTTCTTAAAATTTCTTCAGCTTGTTGTTCTGTTAATTCCTGTGCCATATTTATCCCCTCCTTTCAATTTAATCATAGTATGCTAATTCCTCCACTCTTTCTTCTGTTTCTCCCCTCATATCTCCTAAAAAGTCTCTTATGTCTACTAATAATCCTTTTATTGTCTGGTGTGTTACTCTTGCCCAGATTGCTAAGATTAAACCTACAATTATCAAAACTGCAATTACCCAATCCCAACTTATTGCCATCCTATAACCTCTTTGGTCTGAACCCAGCTTTCTGCTTTAATAATGGTTCATACCCATATTTTTTTAATTCCTTAACAATATAATCAGAGACATCCTCTTCTTTATCTAAAGATTTAATATGATTTTTAAATCTCTTAATAGCTTCTTCTTTCCAATTCTTTTTATTTTTTAAATCAGGAAATTCTTTTATAACACCTGCCTTACTCAATCTTAACCCTTCTATAGTAGTTAGCATATTTGTGGCTGGGTCTGAGAAAAATATATTATTCCCTTTTGAAACTACTTCTATGATTTCTCCGCCTAGTCTAAACGAAATTCTTAACATCTTACTTCTCCGCTTCTAATGTGATGGGGTCGGAATACTTGACGATTAAGGATAAAAAAGAGGAAACTTTAGAATCCCTCATCAGATAACCGCCCCATCATACTGATGAGTATGATTAACCCACAATGGCTTTTTTTAATTCTTGCTGTCCATTCAATAGTTCCACTATTGCTTCTTCCATTGACATTGCCTCGCCATCTGGTTTTTTGACTGCTGGTGCAGTCTGAGTCGGAACTTGAACAAGTTGAAAACCATCTTTTTCTTCTTGCTCTTTCTTTTTCTCTTCAGCTTCCATTATTAGACCTCCTTATATTGTATCTTGAATCCACTCTGTCACTGCAGTTAATGCAAATATTGTTCCTGTAGCAATAGTAACATAGGCAAGATAATTTGTTATCCAATCCCTATAAATTATCAATCCTTGATTAACCATATAGACCCCTAGTCCTATCATAAACATTCCACCTAAGATAGATATAGGTATATTCCTTCCAAAGAACCCGAATAATCCAATTCCGTATATAGCTAATATTACAACAATAAAGAAAACCATATTCCCTGCTCCTGCCTGACCGCTCGGAGTGACTTGGAAATCAAATGCAGGACAAGTCATCACACCGTCTCCATTTCCACAAGTAGTTATTTCATAACCCCCTAATGCCTGAGTTCTACAGAAGGTATAATTATAATTATAATTATTTGTAGTAGACATTGGAAGAACTGTATGGTCTTCTGTTCCGTTTGGAAATCTTACTTTTGTTATGTTTATACTTGTTACATTTGGATGAGACTGTGGTATTTCTATACAATCTCCTTGTTGTACTGGTTTTAAGGTTTGGACTTCCGCACTCACTATTGAAACTAGGAAAATCCCTAATAACAAACAAATAAATATTTTTCCATTCATTTTTAAATACAACCCTCCTTACGCATCCACACTAATTTTGGATTATAATAACCATATTTTTTATATGGACAGGATTCTATAAGTGCCTTTCCAATTCCTTCTTCTGCTTGAGTACAGATGATTGTTCCATTTGCATAGAACCCTTGTTGAATATATCCTACTAAACAAGTTTGATTTGCTGGAGATATTCTACAATTTCCATCACCATCTAAATAATAACCATCAGGACATTCAGTAGTAGCATTAGTATCATCATAAAGTGAGAAATGAATCAAAATACTATCCATACCAACATTGCTTGAACTATCATTAGCATAAACTGTAAGGTTATATGTTGCTGTTGATACTAAAGGAATTGTAGTATTCCATATAAAGGTAGTATTTGTAATCCCATAATCATAAGTTATCCATTTTGTATCTACACTGCTTGTTAAATCTGTTGCTGTTACATTCACGGGTAAAGGGTACTCATCATAGATTTGGTCATGGATAGGATAAGTTATAGTGACGTTTGGAGGGACTGTATCTAAAGTTAAATTAGATAATGTTACATTACCGACGACAGTGGAATTATAATTACCAAAGGTATCATTTGCCGAAGCATTAAAATAATAAAGGCCGTCTGTTAGATTTGTTATATTTTTATAATTTGGCGATGAATAAGTTACTGTAGTATTGATTAAATCTATAGTAGAATTATA
>Ga0208015_1000223_pt1 | contig 36895 bp, 33 predicted proteins | sample 26BtaG_FD_184101 | JGI IMG/M metagenome (GOLD analysis project Ga0208015, IMG submission 184101) | Marine viral communities from Cariaco Basin, Caribbean Sea - 26B_WHOI_OMZ_CsCl (SPAdes) (version 2) | ecosystem: Environmental > Aquatic > Marine > Oceanic | place: Caribbean Sea: Cariaco Basin... | reverse complement strand
CCCGCAACAATTTAGACTGCGTATTGTATACGCTTAATTTAGACCTGTCAACCAATTATCGAATTATATTTTAAAAAAATTATATAACCTTAATTGACATGCTTAAATTGGTGCGATCGGAGGGACTCGAACCCTCACAGCTTGCGCCACTACCCCCTCAAGATAGCGTGTCTACCAATTCCACCACGATCGCATTCTGTTCTATCTAAGCTAGGTTTAGTGATTTAATAAATAAAAGCTATCTAATATAGCTAACTGGGTACTGAACGATTTCATTGAGGGAAATAGTCAGGATAACCGCAGTTTCCTAAACGCTTAGCAGTTGCTAAAACAGGCAAGCATTGTAATGGCTAACCCTACAAATAGCAAGTTTTAATAGCAGAGCTGTTAATAACCTGTAAATTGTATGCACTCACTAAAAGAAATGGACGGGCAAATTTAAATTAAAAAGTTATACAGCTATAAGGTCATCTAGCTAAACAGCCACTATTTGAAAAATGATTATTCAAACAGCTACTTAGTGCTATCGGTTAAGGGTCTAGGCGTTTGCGGAGCAGACACTGGCGCATCTAATCGAAACTGATCTTCGGCTTGCTCACGAGCTTGTACCGCTAACGTTAAGCTGGTCACAAAGAATATGGCCGTTAATACAGCAGTAGCACGGGTCATAAAGTTGGCGGAACCGGCAGCACCGAATACTGTCCCAGACGAGCCTGCACCAAAAGAGGCTCCCGCATCTGCGCCTTTGCCATGCTGGATAAGAATCAAGCCTATCATAGCAATAGCTACGATAATGTGTAAGGCTAATACAAAGGTATACATAACGTCCTCTTCTGCTCACCTGAGCATGTATTTAATAGGGTAAAGCCCAAATGACACTCTAAATAAAATGCCTGGTACTCATAACACTTAATCGATTCGCATCGAGAATCAACTCGTGCAGTATATAACAGGGTCATTTATAGCATGGCCCTTTATAAAATTAAAAAGGTAAAAAATATAACGGGTCAAAATCAATAACCCTAAATAATTAACTAGTTACTTTTCGCTGCAGAAAAGGCGGAAGCAATCGCTAAGAAGCTGTCTGCTTGTAGAGCTGCCCCACCGACTAAAGCGCCATTTACGCTGTCTGCTTGCGCAAACTGGGCAGCATTAGCGGCATTAACACTACCGCCGTAAAGCACACAGGGTTCGCCCAATGCTGCTTCTGCGCCTGCATAACCTTGAATAACGGCTTTAATATGCGTATGCGTAGACGCCACTTCTTCTACAGTAGGTACTTTACCTGTACCAATCGCCCAGACGGGCTCATAAGCGATAATCAGACGCTCCGCTAGATTGTCTTCACTGTTTTCCGCAAGCAGCTGCTCAATCACGGTGAGTTGTGAGGCAAGGACATTGAAAGTCTGCTCGCTATCATACTGCTCTTTGGTTTCACCCACACAGAAAATCACACCCAATTGCTGGCTTAGCGCGTTTTTAATCTTCTGGTAAAGGGTCGCCTCATCTTCGCCATAATACTGACGACGCTCTGAATGGCCTACCAATACCCAAGTGGCCCCTGCATCGCGTACTTGAGCCGCAGAACAGTCCCCAGTAAAGGCACCTGTCTCGGCACTATGAGCGCTAATATCCTGTGCCCCTATTGCTATGGCAGTCTCTTGCTGTTGTAGCGCACTTACATGCACAAGACTAGGCACCACCATCAAGCGGCAAGCGGCTAAGTTAGCACTCGTTAGCTCAGTATTAATATCGGCTAATAAGGTTTTAGCCGCTTGTAAAGTTGCCGGATTTTGCTTCCAATTACCAATGACCCACGCCTGCATAGTACTTACCATCCTATTGAATTCTTTAATATTCGTTAACGCTAATCTGCCAAATTAAAGGCGAATTTTATCGTACTAAGACGGCATAGAGCGAATTATGAAACGCGCTATTATACCAAACTTTTATCTTCGTCTATAGAGGGTTTCGTTTCGCACTTTTTTGGGACTACTTTTTTAATTTAAAAGGTACGTTATCGTACCCTTTGTCTGGTTAATGTTAGCCATTTTATTGAGGACAACTTAGAGGCTATAGGGGGATTTATTGCGGGCACCTATGCATCAACACAAGGTGTATCAGTGCAGGGTCGCCATAAGATTCAGACCACGCTATATTAAGCCATCAATATATTTTGCTAATAATCTTAGCGTTAAAATACGAATTATTGTGTATAAAGTCAGCAGATTAACTTATAGTAGCTTACACTATAGTTACAATAGTATTTTATAAGGTTATAGTGATAGATAATTGAGCTGTCATCTATCTAAGCTTAGCTTCTTAATAGCCTTAGTATTTTTGCTAGGTATGATGCAGGTTTTAGTCTTACGCTTGCTCATTCTATCCTTATAATTTCTTGTTATATTTTATTGAGCTATCGAGATAGCAGCCTTAAGTCATGAGCTTATCTTTTTTATATTTTGTGGGAGTCAGTTATGTCCGCGACGACAACGAGCTTTGGTGGTCTTGCGCATCGCCTTATTCAAGAAGAGTTGGTGAACAGTACGCAGATGCAAACCGCGTTAAAAGAGTCGCAGCAGCAGCGGGTTGGGCTTATTCCCTATCTCGTTGATAATAAAATAGCTCCTGCAGATAAAATAGCAGCCGTCGTCTCCAAAGAATTTGGCGATGCCCTTTTTGATTTGAGTGTTTTAAATACAGAAACGATTCCTAAAAATATTGTCGACGAAAAAATCATTCGTAAGTTTAATGCGTTGCCTATCTATAAGCGCGGTCAACGTTTATTTGTCGCCATGAGCGACCCTTCACGTATGGATGCCATCGACGCTATTTCTTTTAATGCCCGCTTATCGGTCGAAACCGTCGTCGTGGAAGAGAACAAGTTAAAAAAATGTATTGAAAACGTCTTTGCGGACAGTATGGATAACTTTAGCAACTTTGCTGAAGACGATTTAGCTGTAGGCATAGAAGAGCAAAGCGATTCTGATACCAATCTAGATATCGCCAATTCAGTCGATGAAGCTCCCGTGGTTAAATTCGTCAATAAAATGCTCGTCGATGCTATTCGTATGGGCGCCTCTGACTTACACTTTGAACCTTATGAAAAATCTTACCGAGTCCGCTTCCGGGTCGACGGTATTATGCAAAAAATGGCCAGTCCGCCCACTCAGTTGGCGAGCAAAATAGCCGCCCGCCTAAAAGTAATGTCGCAGATGGATATCTCTGAGCGCCGCGTGCCACAAGATGGCCGTATCAAACTTAAAATATCCAAAAATAAAGCGATCGACTTCCGTGTGAACTCTTTACCTACTTTGTTTGGTGAGAAGATTGTATTACGTATTTTAGACCCTTCTTCAGCTATGCTAGGTATCGATGCGTTAGGCTATGAGCCCGACCAAAAAGAGATGTTTTTAGAGGCCCTACACAAGCCTCAAGGTATGGTACTGATTACGGGGCCTACTGGCTCGGGTAAAACGGTCTCGCTTTATACGGGACTCAATATTCTTAATACGGAAGAGACCAATATTTCTACGGCAGAAGACCCAGTGGAAATTAACCTAGAAGGGATTAACCAGGTTAACGTTAACCCGAAAGTGGGCTTAACCTTTGCCAGTGCGCTAAAATCCTTCTTACGTCAGGATCCTGACATTGTCATGGTTGGTGAGATTCGAGATTTAGAAACAGCAGAAATCGCTATTAAAGCAGCTCAGACCGGTCACATGGTTTTATCCACCTTGCACACCAACTCCGCTCCTGAAACTTTAACCCGTTTGCATAATATGGGTGTGGCCTCGTTTAACATTGCTACTTCTGTAAACTTGGTTATTGCCCAGCGCCTAGCACGCCGCTTATGCAAAAATTGTAAACGCCCAGTCACGATACCGCGGCAAAGCCTGTTAGAAATTGGCTTTACTGAAGCGGATTTGGACAATAGCGATAATGTGATTTATGAGCCGGTTGGCTGTAATGAATGTCGTGATGGCTATAAAGGTCGTTTGGGTATTTACGAAGTGATGAAAATTACTCCCGATATCTCCCGTATTATTATGGAAAATGGTAATGCCATTGATATTAAAGACGCTGCTCTAGCCAATGGCTTCCGTGACCTACGCCGCTCTGGTATCTTAAAAGTGTTGCAAGGGTTGACCACTATCCAAGAGATGCTGCGGGTAACCTCTGAGTAAGGACGGAGTATAATGGACGTCTCTCGTCCTATTTTGTAAGTAAAGATAGCGTGGTTATACTAGGTCTGTTTACTCCTAAGCTATCTGATAAGAAATTTGCATGATACTAACTAACGAGCTGAGTCATTACGCCCTACTGAAGCGTTAATGTGAAGCAAGTCACACTTAAGGACAGAGACATGGCCAAAGCCACTACTGAGATGCTATTGGATTTCGTCTATGACGGCACCAATCGTCGTGGGCAGCAAGTCAAAGGGGAAACGACCAGCCGCAGTATGGAGCTGGCCAAAGCCACCCTACGCAAACAGGGCATTACGGTTAAGACTATTAAAAAGAAACCGAAGCCGTTATTTACGTTTAAGAAAAAAATTAAAGCCATCGACATTGCTATCTTTTCTCGGCAGTTGGCTACTATGCTAAAAGCGGGCGTGCCCCTGACTCAGTCTTTCGAAATCGTGGCGGACTCTTTAGAAAACCCGACTATGAAAGAGTTGGTCTTGTCTTTGAAAGGCGAAGTTGAGTCGGGCAGTACCTTTACCACGGCATTACGTAAACACCCGCGCTACTTTGATGAGTTATTTTGCTCATTAGTTGAATCTGGCGAACAATCGGGTGCGCTAGAAACTATGCTAGAGCGGGTAGCGACCTACAAAGAAAAGAGCGAGCTGCTCAAAGCGAAAATTAAGAAAGCCGTCAAATACCCCATAGCGGTTATTATCGTGGCGTTTATCGTCACCGTGATTCTCTTGGTGAAAGTGGTACCAGTCTTTGCCGATTTGTTTGGTTCGTTTGGCGCTGAATTACCGGCCTTTACGCAGTTGGTCGTCGCTATGTCTGAATGGATGCAAAAGTGGTGGTATATTGTGCTGATTATAATCGGCTTAGCCATCTATGGCTTTAGTGAAGCCAAAGCCCGCAGTGCTAAATTTAGGGACTCTTTAGACCGTCTGGCTTTACGCTTGCCTATCTTTGGTAATATCGTTTATCAGGCCGTCATTGCGCGTTTCTCACGTACGCTATCAACCACTTTTGCCGCAGGTGTGCCGTTGATTGACGCTTTGAACTCTACAGCTGGTGCTACGAATAACGTGGTGTTCTATAATGCCACCCAACAGATTAAAGATGATGTCTCTACCGGTCAGCAGATGCATTTTGCTATGCGTTCGACCAACTTGTTTCCTAGTATGGCGATTCAGATGGTCGCTATTGGTGAAGAAGCCGGTAGCTTGGAAGAGATGCTGGATAAAGTCGCCGTCTATTATGAAAACGAAGTGGATAATGCGGTGGATGGTCTGACCAGCTTAATGGAGCCTATGATTATGGCCATATTAGGTGTATTGGTGGGTGGCCTAGTCATTGCTATGTATCTGCCGATTTTCCAAATGGGTTCGGTAGTAGGATAAGACATGCCCATATTAGACTTATTACAAGCAAACTTGGGCTTAGCGCTATTAATTTTCGGCGTACTCGGCCTGTGTGTGGGCAGTTTTTTAAACGTGGTCATTCATCGTATGCCTTTAATGATGATGCGCGAATGGCGACGCGACTGTAGCCAGATACTGAGCGAACAAACAGATATTCCGGCAGAATTAATGACGCCGATCAATCAGATTGTCGCTAAAGATACGCCTTTGACCCTAAGCCTACCGCGCTCACGTTGCCCAAACTGTAATCATCAAATAAAATGGTATGAAAATATCCCGCTCATCAGCTGGCTTATGCTTAGAGGCAAATGCTCGAGCTGCCAACAGTCGATTAGCCCCCGTTACCCTGTTGTAGAAATCATTACAGCGCTATTGTCCGTATTGGTCATTTATAAATTTGGCGTAAGTATTCAAGGCTTTGCTGCGCTAATACTGGTCTGGACCCTAGTGGCTTTAACCGGAATAGATTTTGATACCCAGTTGCTACCGGACCGTCTCACCTTTCCCCTAGCGGGGCTCGGGCTTGCAGTGAATGCCTATAGTCTATTTATCTCTCCTACCGCTGCGATTTGGGGTCTCTTAATTGGCTTCTTCTCGCTATGGATCGTGGTTAAAGTATTTTATTTAATTACTAAAAAACAAGGGATGGGAGCCGGAGACTTTAAACTCTTGGCGGTTTTAGGGGCTTGGCTTGGTCCTATGATGCTACCCCTGATTATTCTACTGTCTTCCCTATTAGGCTCTATTATCGGGCTAATCCTTATGCGCAAACATGGCGAGAGCAAGCCTTTTGCCTTTGGGCCCTATATTGCTATAGCAGGGATCATAGCTTTGTTATACGGCAGTGAAATTATGACCTGGTATTTAAATATGTATATCTAACAAATTAGGGGTAAATATAAGCTATTGACCCCAACGCCCTAGACCCTTACCCTAGTAAAATGTGAATATTATCCAGTACCTAGCCAATACCTAGATAGAAGTCTTGTCTAGACTATTGGTTACCTTTCCTCCTACTACTTTGAAAGCAACCGTACCGCTATGATGCCATTCTCTACGACCGACTCTATCTTGCCGCAAACTTTTTCCACTAAAAACACGCGCACTAAATTGCCCTTTATTGTGGGGTTAACAGGTGGGATTGGCAGTGGTAAATCCGCTGCGAGCGATTGGTTTGCCGCTCAAGGCATTGAGATTATTGATGCCGATGTCATCGCTCATCAAATCGTAGCTAAAGGTCAGCCGGCTTTAGAACAAATTAAAGAAAAATTTGGCGACTGGGTACTGACCGCAGAGGGTGAGATGGACCGAGCTGCTATGCGCGCGCATGTGTTTGCCCATCCTAACGCGCTGATTGACTTGGAAGATATTACCCATCCAGCAGTACGTGAGCATGCCAAACAAGCCTTACAAACGGCCACCTCGCCTTATGTCATTTTATCCGCGCCGCTGCTGCTAGAATCTGCAGAAGCTGGATTAGCCAGACTGTGTCAAAGGGTCTTAGTGATAGATGTGAATGAAGATTTACAGCTAGCGCGAGCAGGAGCCAGAGACCAACAAAGCCATGATAAGATTAAAGCGATTATGGCCAATCAACTCTCGCGTAATGAGCGCGTGGCACAAGCAGATGATGTGATTGTTAATGAAGAAGATTTAGACGCTTTATACGCTAAATTACAGCCGCTACACGAGCAGTATTTGCAACTGGCTAGCACTCATCGCTAATTACACTCACAGCTAATTAATAGTGCCAAAATAAGCTCTGTCCAGCAAATAAACGCTCTCCATAAAAAAGACGCTCTCTATTATCTAGAGTAGCGTCTTTTTTAATGAGAACTCATTTATGCTGATTAGATGTGATTAGACTAATTGCTAAGCTAAGCCAACCTAGACCAGCCATCAGCTACTTCTATTGGCGTTGACGAACCACTTCATACAGTGCCATACCTGTGGCCACGCTAACATTCAGGCTTTGCAGTTGTCCCTGAGCATTACCAGGCATAGGAATAAACACTAACTCGTCACAGTGCTCGCTAGTCAAACGGCGCATTCCCTCACCCTCTGAACCCATGACCAAAGCGACTTTACCTGTCAAATCTGCTTGCTGAATAGGGCGAGCCGTTTCATCTAAAGCGGTGCCAAAAATAAACACGCCACCTTGCTTGAGTTGACCCAATGTCCGCGCTAAATTCGTCACGCTAATAATAGGAATCATATCCGCTGCGCCAACGGCTACTTTTGCCACGGTAGGCGTAAGACTGGCAGCATGATGTTTAGGACAAATGACCGCATCCACCCCCATCGCCACTGCTGTACGCAGACAAGCGCCAAAGTTATGCGGATCCGTGATTTGATCCAAAACCAATAATAAGCAATCATCCTTAGCCGTGAAAGTATCTAGCTCACCTTCATCTGCAAAGCTCATTGGCCGCGCATGAATGACCGCCCCTTGGTGTTGCGGGCTGCCGCACAGTTGGGTCAAATTATCTTTTTGCGCGTATTGGATACTGATGCCATTAGCTTGGGCGGTATCAATCAAGGCCTGAATGCTCTCATCCGTCTCGCGACCCTTTTGGATAAATAGGCTTAGGCCATCTAAAGGACGAATATTGAGTAGCGCGTCGATGGCATGAATGCCATAAAAATAGGTAGGCTTAGCCATAATAATTTAAATCCGTGCTTGAGGGTTATAATGAAAGAAGGAGATTTAGAAGAGAGCGAAAGTAATAAAGAAGTAATAAACAGGTAAGCAGTAAACACAGCCATAATCTACTGGGTTCACTGCTATATTTTATCTAGATAGAGCAACCTTGAAAAGGCGCAGAGCTGGCGGAAATATCTTACAGTATAGCTAGCGTAGCTCAATGAGCGGGCAGTAACGCCTGTTGGCATACAGCCCGCCACTATAAACCGCAAAGGTGACAGATTACCCTTCTAAGTGACAGATATACTGGACAATTTGTTCAGTACGCAGGTTGAAACCGCTTTCTCCAGCAACCATAAAGGACTGCCCAGCGCGATAATAACTGAAGTCATCTTCTCCATTAATTTTGACTTCACATTCGCCACTGATAATTTCAATACGCTCAGAGGTATGGGTAGCAAAGTGATATTGCATGACGTCTTCATCACACGGCAAAATCACCCCTAGCATTTTTTTACTGCCATCATCAAAAGATACGGTATGGCTACTACAGCGCCCGTCGTAAGAAATATTTGCCTTGGCATCGACAGTCACATTATTAAATTGTTCCGCTGACATAGTAGCCTTCCTTAATCGTATAAACTAAATTATTCAAAGATAATTTAACAAGAATATGATGCACCATAGTGCGTGGTGGATAACCTACAGAATTTTAGCGCTCAACTTTAAGCTTATCTTGTAGTATTACTCGAAACGATGGTTAACGGGGTATTCAACTACAATAACTCAATCCATTACTAATCCAGTAACCGCCTGGTGAGTTAAGCCAGTCAGCCGCTGCAGAACCTATGACTACCCAGTTAATGAGGTCATCTAAAAACTTGCTGGCGTTACTTTATATGATTTTATGAACAGCACTTTATAAGTTTGTCGATAATCAGCTCAGAACAAAACAGGGCAAAACGGTTATAACAGCTCGATTAATAGAAAAACCTTTATCGCTATTATCTTTACATCTTTTATTTAGCCTCTCTATTATAGAGCGAACTAAAATAAGGTATCAGGCTATCCCCTAAGCTACCGTTAAAATCTGTAGCTGCCATGCCTTATTAAAACGTTACTTAATCGCCAAGGTTTGGTTGGTTTTAAGTAAGTTTATGCTAACACATTATCTCTACAAAGTTTAAGACTGCTTAGCATAAAATTACTCGTCTTATTATATAGACTAATGGCATATAGAGACAGTTTTACGTAAGGTTAAGCTGCTATAGCTAGCCTCTAACTATGACCCCACTATCCTTTAGTTATTGTCGCTTAATAAAATTTTTTAGCCCTTGACTGTGGCCCATAACAAGTCGTTAGCTACTCTTTTTATTGCTTGATTTGTGGTAGTGTTGCAGAATAACTCACCTATACCTCTTTATGGTTCATGAGACGCCCTTAATGCTCACATCCTTAACGTTAAACCAATTTGCTTTAATTGCCCATAATGAGCTTAGCTTTGCTGAAGGTTTCAATGTCATCACTGGCGAGACTGGTGCCGGCAAATCTTTGTTATTAGACGCACTGTCTTTGTGTGTGGGTGAGCGTGCAGATACCAGTATGGTGCGCCATGGTGCTGACCATGCTGATATCTATGCGCAGTTTGATGTGCTCGATAATCAGGCGGTGCAGCAGTGGTTTATCACTCATGAGCGTGAGCTAGAAGAAGATCTGCTCATCCGCCGTCAGCTGAGCAGCAATGGTCGTTCCAAGGCCTGGCTAAATGGGACGCCAGTGAGCCTTAATGAGCTTAAGTCTTTGGGCTCACTGTTGGTCAATATTCATAGCCAACATGCTCAGCAAGCGCTTCTTAAACCACAATTCGTCATTGACTGGCTTGATGATATGGCTGGGTTAACCAAGCTGGCTCAGCAAACCTCTGACGCCTACTCTACCTATCAAAAGCTTACCCGCCGTGCTGAAGATATCGCCAATCAAGAGTCGCAGCGCCAAGACCGTATGCAACTGTTACAGAGTCAATTAAGCGACGTTGCCCCTTTGCTAGCGGTAAACTATGCACAGATTGAAGCCGAGCACGAAGAGCTGTCTAATATTGAAGCCTTGATGCAAGAGGCCAGTCAAGCTTTGGCATTACTAGATAACGATTTGGATGAGCCAGACGTGATGGTGATGCTAGGCCGAGCTATTAAGTTATGTGACCATCAAGCCAGTGTCAGCCAAACCTTTGCACAAGCGTCAGAGCAGTTGTATATTGCTCAAGAGCAAATTAGCGAGGCGGTGAGCTCTTTATCCGCTTATGCAGAACAGCAACTGCCGGATCCAGAGCGTCTTATCGAATTGGACACCCTGATTAGTTTAGGCCATAGACTGTCGCGCAAGCATGGCTTACCCATAGGGGATCTCATCGCTGAATCTGCAGAATGGCAGCAGCAATTAGAGGCCCTACAAAATGAGCCTTCTAGTGAGGTCATTGCTGAACAAGTAGCTTCAGCTTGGCAGGCGTACTTAGTAGTAGCACAAGCCCTGAGCGAGGGTCGCCGTAAAGCGGCCCCTGCTATCGCCAGTGAATTGGTTAACCAATTGCAGCCCTTAGCGCTACCCAATGCTCGTTGTGAGTTTGTCTTTAAGCCCAAAGCCGCCGAGCGCAGCTATAATGGTAATGGCATCGATGATATCGAGCTGTTATTTAGCGCCAACGTGGGAATGCCCATGCAGCCGCTCTATAAGATAGCTTCAGGGGGTGAATTGTCGCGCATGGCATTGGTGATGCAAGTATTGCATGCTACCCGCCAAGACCATGAGCTGGCCAAACCGATGCTAGTTTTTGATGAAGTGGATGTAGGGATTAGTGGCGCCACAGCTCAAGTCGTTGGCGAATTGCTGCGTACTTTAGGTCAAAGCCAGCAGCTGTTGGCCATCACGCACCAAGCGCAGGTTGCATCGCAATCGCATCAGCATATTCTAGTTCAGAAACATCATGAAGAGCAGACCCAAAGCGAATTACAGATTATCTTTGGCGATGCGCAAATCGATGAGCTAGCGCGTATGTCGGGGGGCGTGATTATTACCGAAATTACCCGTGACCATGCACGTAGCTTAGTGGCAGCAGTTAAGTAGTCGCAGTCATGTATAGTTAACGATGCGCTCTTATCAGCCTATTGATAAAGTCCCCGACTGCCCCCATTTTATAGGGGTTAAACCGAGGCTTTTAGTTGCTGGTAAGTTATTAAACTAACTCCTATAAATGCCTATACGTTATGCCTTATCCTAAATAATCCTAGTGAATTACCCCATTCTTATTTGTAAAAGTTGCCTATGCCTTTAGATAATTTGACCCATCACTTTTTGATTGCGTCGCCGCAAATGCCGGATCCTCGATTTGCGCAGGCGCTGATTTATATTTGCCGACATGATAAGCACGGCGCTTTGGGCCTGCGTGTCAATCAGCCTGTAGCTGATACGCGAGTGGGCAAGTTATTAGAAGACCTCGATATAGAAGTGAGCAATACTCAAGTTATGGATGATCTGGCGCTAGAAGGGGGCCCGATGTATCCTGAGGTCGGCTTTGTCTTGCATACTGGTCAGCCTATCTGGGCCTCCTCTTTTGCGATTTCAGAAAACGTCTGTATTACGACCAGCCGTGATGTGTTGCAGCGGATTGCTGCCGGTCAAGGGGTTGGACACTATCAATTGTGTCTCGGTCATGCCAGCTGGGGCAGAACTCAGTTAGAGCGTGAGATTGAAGGTGGGGATTGGTTAGTGTGCCCAGCGGATCTTAACTTGTTATTTGAGACCCCTTTTGCAGAGCGTTGGCATCTAGCCGCCAGTAAAATTGGGGTAAATTTAGACTTTTTAAGTAGTGATATCGGTCATGCTTGAGCCTAGTAATTTAACAGAAATAAACGGCGACGACGTCAGCTCGCCTGCAATAGACGCTACTGAGCTTGCCACTCCAGACGCGAAACTGGTCTTGGCTCTCGATTATGGCGTCAAAAAAATGGGCATGGCATTGGGCAATACCTTAACTAAAAATGCCCGTGCCTTCGATATCTTAGCTATGGACAATGGCCAACCGGATTGGGATAATTTATTAGGCATCATCGATAAATGGAAAATCAACCAAGTCGTGGTAGGCTTGCCTTTAAATATGGACGGTAGCGGCTCGATGCTCTCTAAACGCGCGCATAAGTTTGCCCGCCGTTTGGCGCATCGTATGGGTGAGGAGCACATGACGGTAGAAGTCATTATGGTGGATGAGCGCTTAACCTCAATAGAAGCTCGGCAGATGGCTTGGGAGCAAGGTTGGATAGCTCATGAGCGTGATCCTATTGATGATATTGCCGCCTGTATTCTGTTAGATTCTTACTTATCTGCGTTGTAAATGGCTTGGCGTTAAACGCTAGCAGCTTTGCCAGCCTATTGATTGTACGTATGACTGGCTTATTGAATAACAGGCACTACCCTCTCCTTTTGGCGATCTACTTATGACTAACCCGACTCCTACCACGCCCTCGCCTACTGGGTTTGCCCCTTTAGCAATCCAGCGTATTCGTGGCGCGCAAAAGCTCAATCGTTTGGCTATTTATGCGATTTACGTAGCGATAGTCGCCTTTATTATTTTTGGCACTATTGCCAGTATGAAAGCATACCGAGATAGCGATGTTCTGTATATGCTGTTTTATTACTTGCCGTATGTGCTCGTCGGATTGACTGTACCTATTACTTTATATAATGCCTTTATCATCTTGCGTTATCGCCTAAACCAGCCGTCAATGGTAGCGATTAGCATTGGTCTGGCAGTGATTTTAACGCTAGTGAGCTTATTGTTTTCGCTATCAGGTTGGCTTTGGTTAGGTATTTCCGCTTGGATGGGTGCCGCTTTTCTATTTAGTGCTAACTTTAAACGATTCTTTAAGTTTATCGATGAGCATCCGCATGGTACGCCAAATGCTTAAGACGCTTACTGTTTAACCCTTCTTTTAAATTAATCTAACCTTATGACCTCACTTATGATGACCTCTACCAATACTGCTTTAGACAACTCCCCTGCTGCTAGTGATATCCAGCATCGTTTAGATACCAAAGGGCTAATCTGCCCTGAGCCGGTTATGATGCTGCATAAAGTTATCCGTAAAGCTGACGGTGGCGATGTCATTGAAATCTTCGCTACTGACCCGGCTAGCAGTCGCGATATTCCTAATTTTTGCCGTCATTTGGGGCATGAATTATTATTGAGTGAGATGGTGGATACAGAGTTGGCAACGGAGTTGGTAGACAATACTGAGTCGCTAGCAGAGGACGATGAGGCTGCTAGCTATGAGGTGGTTTATCGTTATTTGGTTAGGAAGAAACTGGCTTAGTAATGAAAAAATTTTTGTAAATCCCCCCTAGCCCTGAGTCAGGTAATAACAAAGCACTGCTTTGTCCTGACCCAAAACAAGAGCTATGCTCGCGTGGTTAAAAAGGGGGGTGCTAATCTTTTAATCACGCCGCAAGAATACCTCCTTTCTCAAAAGACAACTGGAAGACCTGCTCTATCTAATTATTCACGTTCCTAATAGTAATACCTTCTATAATTTACACTGAATAAATGCATACCGAATTGAGACCTCTATGAGCCGTGACCGCGCTGTCCAGCCCCGCCAACCTAAAGCTTTAGCCGTCGATGACGAGCCCGTTTATTTAACGGAGTTTCGTCAGGCGATGTTGGCGCGTGGTCTATCAACACGCACACGCAATGCCTATGTGCGTGATTTGCGTCATTGTGAGACGACAAATACGTTGGCATTAACTCAGTGGCAAGACAGCGATGTGATGCAGTGCTTAGCCAAACTTGGCCGCGATGGTAAGACGCCGCGAACGATAGCGCGAATACTCTCTAGCCTGCGTCAATTTTATCTATGGATGGTGGGCAATGAGCTGCGTGAGGATAATCCTTGCGAACGCATCAAGACCCCGAAAATTGGTCGCGCGCTGCCTAAAGACTTATCCGAAACCGACGTTGATAATTTGCTCGCTGCCCCTGATACCAGTACGGCAATGGGACTTAGAGATAAGGCAATGTTAGAAGTCCTGTATGCCTGCGGACTGCGGGTGAGCGAGCTAATGAACTTATCGTTAGAACAAGTGAACTTAAATGCAGGCTGGTTACAGATTACGGGTAAAGGCAATAAAACCCGCTTGGTGCCGCTAGGCGAATATGCTAATGAAGCATTGGCAGATTATCTAACGCATGCCCGCGGCGAGCTCATTGCCCATTTAAAAACAGGCAATTGCCAAGCGGTATTCCTTACCACCCAAGGGGGCTATATGACCCGGCAGAACTTTTGGTACATGATTAAAAAATACGCCAAGATTGCCGACATTGACAAGGATTTATCACCACATACCTTACGCCATGCCTTTGCCACGCATTTGCTAAATCATGGCGCGGATTTGCGTAGCGTGCAGTTATTGCTCGGTCATAGTGATTTGTCTACCACGCAGATTTATACTCATGTGGCGACAGCTAGGTTGCAACAGCTTCATTCTGCTCATCATCCTCGTGGTTGAGAGCCGTTTAAAAATTGGTGGGTTACGCTATCGCTAACGCTACCCTACTCCCGTCTTCGATTTCAATCCGTGGGTAGCTACGGCTGCTGATAATACTGACAAGGTAAGAAAAAATTGATATGTTAAGATTGAGTCTGAACAACATCAGTTAATAGGAAGGACGATATGAGTCTTAACAAAACCCAAAATTTAGATGACGTTGTTAAGCACATACAAACTTTATCTCCTGATTTAAAGCAAGAGGTCTTTGATTTCATTGACTTTTTGCGGATATATCGCATGCCTGATGCCGATAATAACGACTCAAAAGAGTTATCTAAAAAGATACTGAAGAAAAGGCGGCAAGCAGGTTCGTTAAAAGGTGAGCTTATCTTCGCAGATAATTTTGATGAACCGTTGGAAGATTTCAAGGACTATATATAGTGGTATATTTGCTTGATACTCACGCACTGCTATGGTTTTTAAAGGATGATAAACAACTTAGTCAAAGCGCATTAAATGTTATTGAAACCAGTGATAGGGTGGGTAAAGCTATAGCGGAACCTACGGCTAATCTAGAATCGTAAGGCGCGCCCAGCGCACCCTTTAAATTGCATTGTTAATCGGTGCGGGGGCCGCACCCTACGAGAGGCACTTTTTTATTACGGATATCTCGTGGTTATTACCAAACCCTATAACATCCTTTTAAGACAATCTTATGGCTGCAATATGACCAGGTTGGCGGTACAATAGGCGTAATTTTTTAAGTTATTTAAGCGACTACCAAGATGATTCATACTCCCCCTGCTGACCTGTTGGCCAAATCTAAACGCTGGCGCGAAGACATTGCTTTTCGCCAAGACGTGTTGGGAAAACCGTTTGATTTCACCACAACGTGGGGCATCTTCTCGCCACAGCAACTCGATGATGGCAGCTTGATGCTGCTCGATTATGTGGATTTCCAGACGACTGATGATTCGATAGATTTGGGTTGTGGCTATGGCGTACTGGGTATGACCGCGGCTCGCGAATGCCCTGAAGGCATGCATACGCTAATCGATAAAGACTTTATGGCGGTAGAATACGCTAAGCGCAATTGCGAGGCGAATAATCTACGTAATGTTGATGTGCACTTATCAAACGGTTTTAACCACGTTGATCCGGCGAAAGATTTTAGCCTAGTGATGTCAAACCTGCCTGCCAAAGTAGGTAAAGAACAGCACTATTTGTATTTGCTCGATGCTTATGAGCGGATGCGTCCGGGCGCCCGTTTTTACGTAGTAACGATTAATGGCTTACGTCAGTTTATGAAGCGTGCTTTTACCGAAGTATTTGGCAACTCGGATAAGGTCAAACAGGGTAAAACGTATACGATTACGCTTGCTGTTAAAGAATAAGCTTTTTAATAATAAGACCTGCAAAAACAGTTTGAAAAAATATGGTCCGTTATAAAAGCAAAAACCCACTTATAAGTGGGTTTTTTATTGCAAGAATATTCCCTCCCTTTTTTAAAGGGAGGGTTAGGATGGGACTTCTACATCTGCCGTTTAATCAAATAAAAGCCAAGCGCCGCGCTACCAATAATAGGCAGTAGCACCATTAATAAAGGTGAAACCCCGGTCGCTAAAGAAACAAAACCTACTAAGTCCTGCACATAGCTAAATAGCAGACCAAACAGTAGCGCAACCACGATACGTAAGCCCAAACTATGGGTTCGCAGCGAGCCAAAGACGAAAGAGCAAGCGACTACCACCAGCGATAGTATCGAAAATGGAGACAGCAGCTTTTGCCAAAAGGCCAATTCGTGATCCAGCGAGCGATTGCCTTGGGTCCGCATAAACTGTCGATGCTCATACAGTTGGGTTAACGACAAATCATCGGCAGTGCGAGTCAATAAATAGACAGACTTTGGCGCAAATGGTAGGCGTAAGGTATCTGACGGCTTGCTAGCTTGACTGGTATCACGACCTTTATTAATAGTGAGCTCCATCATATCGCGCAGCGTCCACTCATATTGATAGACCTGTTCCGGATCACGATTGTCTTCATCGGCCTTAGGAGCATAAACACCGCTATTGGCACGAATGGCTGACTCAAGATTGCCATTATTATCCAGATGCCAGCGTTTAACCTCACCAAGATTGCCATTGGTATCCGCGTAATCAATATAGAGCACATCTTTACCATCAATTGCCAATACGGGCTCATCTGCCGTGCTGCTAGGGTCAGGGACATAGCGGGGTTGCACGCTCCAATAGCCTCGTACTGCTGTAACTAAACTGGTCTTTTGATCGTCATCGCTGATCTCACGAGCCAGTTGATTGCTCACTGGCAAAACAAACTGATTGATCGCCAACGCTATAATGACAAACAATAAGGCAGGCTGTAGTACCCAACCTACGATGCGTAGAATACTGACGCCTGCTGCCCGCATCACTACCAATTCGCTCTTATTAGCGAGTAATCCTAGCCCTACTACCGCACCCAACAAAGCCCCCGTTGGGATAAATTGCTCTAGAAAGTAAGGCGAACGATAAAAGATATATTTGAGTGCCTCACCCATCGTATAAGTATCGGACAAAGACTCTAGCTCTGATAAATAAGAGAATAAAAGCTGTAGACCCCATAGCCCTAGAATGGCGGCGATAATAGCCAATAGCGCGTTCTTTTTCACATAGCGAGATAAGATTGGCATGTTGTCTGCCAATTTTGGGGTGTTATCAGTCGGTTTAGAAGCAGGCAGCAAGCGACTCATGACCTTGCGCGGTTTTGCAGATGGCGACGGGGTCATAAAGGATCTCCCTTATCCAGCTCAAGCTGCGTTTGTTTGGCAGCCCCTTTTCTAAACTTAACCCGATGGTGCAGACGGCTCGCCCAATTGAGATACAGCGCAAAGACTATAAAACCAATGATTAATCCCGCATTTGCCCAGACCGTTAAGGCGCCCTTACTCACCGAGCTTTTTAAAGAAATAATGCCTAAAGCACAACTGACGAACAGTAATATCGCAGGGAATAGTCGCAACCAACGCCCTTGTCGCGGTCGCACCTGCGCGAGCGGTACAGCCAACATAGGGGCGATAATCATCAGCCAGGGTAAGGCAAATCGATAACCCAACTCGGCTCTAGCCGCTTGCAAAGCCGCGGTAGGCACCTTATCGTTACCGGTTGTGGCAGCTTGCCACAGCGCGCCAATCTTTTGCGTTTCAATATTATCTTCGGTCACGGTGTCTTTAGGGGACTCAGCCAAACTGATGCGATAACGCTCAAACCCCACTTGATTATACTTGAGGCTGTCCGCGCCAATCTCATAGCGGCGCCCTTGAAACAGATCCAGTTGGGTAATACCACTAGTAGGGTCCGTATCCACTTGCATCGCCCGCTTAGCTAAGATAATAGTATCCTTGATAACGGGAGATTTAGCCGATTTATCCGTGTTTTGTACTGCGCTATCTGTGGTTGCCGCAGTGCTCTGAGGCAATGAGTCGCTAGTCTCTTTTTCGTTCTTTTTACCTTTGGTATTGTCTTGTGTTTGGATTAATACCACATCTTGCAGCTCTGTCCTGTCGTTACTTAAGCTGCCCACATACAAGTGATAATTGCCGTTGCTGATAAATTCGTTCGGTCGAATTAAATCAAAAGCACTGGTTAAGGCTTGCTGCTGCCAGACATTTTCTGACTCGCGTACACCCCAAGGTTTGCCGACGATAGACAAGCCAGCTTCAAAAATAAATAATAGAATAATCAACGGAGCTATCAGTCGTCCCAATTTACCGCGCGACATGCCACTGCCATTAATGACTGCCATCTCGTTATCTACATAGAGGCGACCAAAGACCAACATCAGGGCAATAAAAAAAGCGAGCGGTAAGATTAACTCTAGGAAATAAGGTAAGTTATAGCCAATAATTGTGAACAGCAGGCTGACATCGAGCCCGCCTTCTGCCGCAATACCAAAATAACGAATCAAGCGGCCACCGAGCATAAGCACGATCAAAAAACCCAGTACCAAGGCGGTATGGGTGGCAACTTCTCGGATCATATATCGGCGTAATATCACAATAGCATCTCTGGCTATACTTATTTTGGTGGGCTAGGACCACACGATGAGTGGGATTTTTAGGTCATAACTGCTTTGCCCCAATGTGCAGGCAAGGATAGCGGACGGCAAGACTAGGCGTAGCTTGTAAAACTTAACTGTTTTTTCTTAATTTTTTAGACCAAACAAAGACGTTTTTATTATACCTTGAATCGCCAATATTTGGCTGTCAGTGACAGCGCCGCTCATGCTAGCACGTTTTTACGCCAGCTAGCGGACGAATGTGTTTGCAAACATTACTATACCTTTACTGTCTCTATAATGGTCTTTTGTTATGCTACACTATTATCTTAGCAAACCCTTATAAGATAACTGTTTAAGACCCAATAAACCCTACTTATAAAAGATAGTTTGGGTCTTTTTACTATGAGTCTCTGCTAAGGAATAAGTTTTAGCCGAACCTTAACCAAGCCAACTATAAAAACACTATTGCGCAATAGTTGTCTAACGCCATTAGCTTATGGTGTTTAATAGTTATCGCTCTCACTACTATTTTCACTAGAAAAATAGCACTGAGTAGGGGGTTTTAATTATTTAGTTAAGCTAAAGCCTATCCTCTGCGTGTTATTAGAAATTCATAATTAACAAAATACTTTTTTATTCGCTAATTTGGTTTAGCTCTTTAAGCTGTTCAACATTAACCACTTAAGCTGTTTACCACTAAAATAAGGATCATTATATGAAATTACAATTAACTCAATCTATTCTTACAGCGCAACCCAAAAAAATTCTAAAGCGAGCCAAGCCGCAAGAGACCGGCTACATCGTAGTACTGGTTGATGATAAGCAACAATTATTAGGCGCTAAAGCTTTAAGCGAGCATCAAGATCGAATTGAACGTCTGATCGAAGCTGCTAATTTTGAAGGTAAAGCAGGCAACACGCTAACGGATTACAGCATTAGCAGTGATAAAAAAGCCGCTAAGCAACCGGCTACGCCATTGTTATTAGTGGGTGTCGGCAAACAAGCGAAACTTACGCAAACCAATTTACAGAAAATCGCTAAAACGATTTATCAGGCTATCCGTAAAAGCAGCGACTCTGCGACTATCGTGGTGGGCGACTCTTTAGACGAGTCACAATTTGGTCAGTTTGCTCTAGAGCTTCTAGCAGCTAGCTATCGCTTTGATAAATATAAGTCTGAGCGCAGTGAGCCGACCCTAGAAACGATTTCGTTATTGGCAGATAAATCTCAGCAAGCGGCTATCGACTTTGCTGAAGCCGTATTCCAAGGTCAAAGCTTGACTCGTGACGTGGCGAATGAGCCTGGTAATATTTGTTTCCCAGCTTATATGGCAGAACAAGCTGAAGCCTTGGCAAAAGCTTATCCAGACGTGCTAAAAGTCACCGTATTGGGTGAAAAGCAAATGGAAAAACTGGGCATGGGCTGTTTCCTATCGGTCGCTAAAGGCTCAGTTAAAGAAGGCAAGTTAGTCCTCCTAGAATACCAAGGTAAATCTGCTTTTAGTGGCTCTAATATGGTATCTGGTGTTATCGATGCAGTAGCGGATAAACTCCCTACTAAACGTAGCAAAAAGAAAGGCGCAGACACCACAGCTGATGATGATGCTCCTATCGTCCTAGTCGGTAAAGGCGTCACCTTTGACTCAGGCGGTATCTCTATCAAGCCAGGTGCGGCCATGGATGAGATGAAGTTTGATATGGGCGGTTCTGCTGCCGTATTGGGTACGATGAAAGCGCTGTGTGAAGCTCGTTTGCCTATCAACGTGGTAGGTGCTTTAGCTTGTGCCGAAAACATGCCTTCAGGGGAAGCTACTCGTCCAGGCGATATCGTCGAAGCTATGAATGGTATGTCGGTTGAAATCCTCAACACGGATGCCGAAGGTCGTCTGGTTTTATGTGATACCCTATGCTACGTTCAGCGCTACAAGCCAAAAGCTATCATTGATGTCGCTACCTTGACGGGCGCTTGTGTTATCGCTTTGGGTCACGTACGCTCGGCAGTGTTTGCTAATGACGAAGACGTGCTATTTGCTTTAGAGAATGCCAGTGCGCAATCGGGTGATCTGGTTTGGCATATGCCGTTAGACGATGAGTACCAGCCACAATTGGACTCTCCTATTGCAGATATCCAAAATATTGGTGGTCGCGCTGCCGGCTCTATCACAGCCGCCTGCTTCCTATCGCGCTTTATCGAAGAAGGCCAAGCTTGGGCACATTTAGATATCGCGGGTACAGCTTGGACTTCGGGTAAAGACAAAGCAGCAACCGGTCGCCCAGTGCCACTATTTATGCAGTATTTAAAAAATGCTGCGCTTAGCAAATAGGTTGCTCTAGCTCTAAAACAACTATGAGGTTTATCCAGGCCTAGAAGCCAATCACTGAGAGTTTTTTACTATGCAAATTAGCTTCTATGTCCTGCAAAACCCACAGTATGGCAATACCACATCCAACAGTTCTCCTCACGGGGGGCTGTTGGATTTTGTTTGTAAGCTCACCCAAACCGTACTTAAAAAGAGTGAGTTAAGCCTAGTAATCGTGGATGATAATCCAGAGCGTTTGGCCTTACTCGATGAGCAATTATGGCATTTCGATGCCACCAGTTTTATTCCCCATAGCTTGATTAAAGACACACTGACTGCAACCCCTGATATAGAACCAACTAGTGAGACTAGTGAGGCTTTATCTGAGCTAACTGTCGAAAATGATGTCGCGGATTTAACAGCTCCAGTTATCTTAACCCGTCAACTCCCTGTGGGTTTCGATGGCGTTATTTTAAATTTAGCCGCCACTCCATTAGCGCTTCCTGCTCCCAACTCCGTTTCAGAAGGGACTATTTTCCCTGAACGGGTTCTTGAAATTATTGCGCCCGATGAAACCAGCAAACAACAAGGTCGCGATAAATATCAACATTATAAATCGTTAGGCTTTGAGCTCATTTATCACCCTATTAAATAGCGATTGACCGCTCACCTGTATTTCCTTGAATTCAACGTTAGCAAAATCTTCCCCGACTAGCCTATGGTTTTTTTCTTATAAAAATCTGTTGCCCATCCTCACTTTTTAATTATATTGCTTAGTTACCCACCTTATTTATATCTTAGTTATACCCCCTCTATTACTCTTCCTTATCACGCTAAATATCTGACTTTATCGACTCACATTGGTCGTTAAAATCGCTATTCCCTTAGCTAGATTAATCTTAATAAAACGAGGGTTATCTTAGCTTAGTCCTGATGAGTAATTGCTTAGGTATATTTTGCATTAAGGCAAAAGATGCTACTATCCTGTCTTAATTTGCATTGGCATACCCTATATCTAACAAATAAAGTAATGAGCCTAAGGTCTTACTTGTTGCTTGGTTAGGGTTATGCTGCCTTATGTTCGAACTTTATTGCCATTAGGATAGCTGTATGAACTCTATTGTCACTCTCTATCAGCGCATAGGTTTAGTGCCGCTGATTATTTTCGGATTAGTATTAGGTGTCCTGATTGGTTGGTTGGCCCCTGCTGCCGGTATCGCCTTAGGATTATTAGGTACTTTGTTTGTCGGCGCGCTAAAAGCCGTTGCCCCTATTTTAGTCTTTGCCCTAGTTATCGCTGCGGTCAGCAGTCACCGTCAAGGCAGTGAAGTGTACGTAAAACCCGTACTCATCATGTATATCTTTGGCACCTTTTTAGCTGCCTTAACTGCGGTTACCGCTAGCTTTTTATTTCCAACGGAATTGGTCTTGGTCAACAGTACCGTAGAACAAATCCCGCCAGCGAACTTGAAAGAAGTCCTCACTACCCTATTAATGAACTTGGTGGCGAACCCAGTCAATGCTATTGCTAATGCCAACTATATGGGTATTTTAGCGTGGGCTCTCGTGATTGGTTTTGCGCTCCGTCAAGCCAGCGATCACACTCGTGGCATGGTCAGTGATTTTGCTGAAGCCATCTCACAGGTAGTGAAATGGGTCATTGCTTTTGCGCCACTTGGTATCTTAGGCTTGGTCGCAAATACCGTTGCTGAGACCGGTTTTGAAGCGCTATTTGGCTATGCCCGTATCTTGGCGGTATTGGTCGGTTGTATGCTATTTATTGCGTTGGTCGTGAACCCTATCATCGTAGCGGTAAAAACCGGTAAAAACCCATATCCTTTGGTCTTCACTTGCTTACGCGAGTCGGGTATCACCGCCTTCTTTACCCGCAGTTCTGCCGCCAACATTCCAGTCAACATGAACTTGGCGAGTAAATTGGGCCTGCATGAAGATACTTATTCAGTAACGCTACCCTTAGGCGCGACTATTAACATGGCGGGTGCTGCGATTACGATTAACGTATTAACCTTAGCTGCTGCCCATACGTTAGGTATTGAAGTGACCTTCGCTTCTGCTCTATTACTCAGTATTGTAGCGACGATTAGTGCTTGTGGCGCTTCAGGCGTGGCGGGGGGCTCTTTACTATTGATTCCACTAGCGTGTAGCTTATTTAGTATCCCGAATGACTTGGCTATGCAAGTGGTCGCCATTGGCTTTATTATTGGGGTGGTACAAGACTCGGCTGAGACCGCGCTAAACTCCTCTACCGATGTGTTATTTACCGCTGCGGCTGATCCAAAATATGCCCGTTAATCCTGCCATTATTTATGCGAATCGTGTCTGCAATTAACGATGAAATACTAATCGAATAATGATTAATTAATCGCGTAAATAGTATTAAAAAAAGGCCTTGCTCGTTAATAGAGTAAGGCCTTTTCAATGGGTAAAATGAATTACGATTTACCAAATAGCTTGTACGTCTTCTATAGCGTACCAGCTATTTGTCTTTATTAATCAATGTCTATCTCAATGATCCGAGTGCTACTCTGTGCTTCCCACTGGCGCTTAAATTGGCGCAACTGCTCTAGCTCATCCAGCAATTCTAAAATTAAGCCAATCGCGGGCACGCTAGCATCAAAGTCACGACTTAAGCGGGAGGCCCGGCGAGCAAGGGTTAACTGGTAACCGCTAAATTTCTGCGATGTGGTGGTGGGTTCAGCCTGCTGTGCCACATCCGGCACGATAATACTTTCTTCAATGAGCGCGATGACCCAGCTGTGCTCTTGACCACAAGCCGCTACCAGCTCATCCAAACTCATAATGACGTCATTTAATTCGGTGGAGTGTTCCATGGCTATTGTCCTTTATCTCAAAAATTTGGTATCCATAAAGCAATTTTCGGCAGTCTATCCGCTATTGCACTATCAGCTTAGACAGCCTAGTCCGCTTAGAAAGCTCGGCTAGCGTGGAATAGGCGTATCCGCAAAAGCAGCTTTCAATGCCGCATAAGCTGCACGCTGCTCATCGCTTTGCACCTCAGGATTTGTGAGATTAATGGTTAAATATAAATCACCAGGCTGCTTGGCAGGAATACCTTTACCTTTTAAACGTAGGTTACTGCCCGATTTGATGCCCTTAGGAATCGTAACATCGTGACGGCCCGCAGGCGTAGTTACGATAATTTTATCCCCCAGTGCCGCTTCCCAAGGTAGGACATCGATGGTTTGGTAAACATCGGCCCCTTCCAAACGGATATTCTCGGCATGGCGAATTTTTACCTTTAAGAATAAATCGCCATTATCTCCTTTGCCCATACTGGCAGCACCCTGTTTAGGCAAGCGAATCTGTTTGCCCTCAACGATGCCTTTCGGGATTTTAATTTTTAAGGTTTTCTGCTCTTGACTCACTTGGCCATTGGCTTGACGCGTGGGCACATTGAGTTTGATACTGTACTCATCCCCACTGTATACCGAGGCCAAATCGACGACTAGCTCAGCGTGTTGGTCTTGGCCTTTAGTGTCTCTAAAGTTACCAAAATCGCCACCACCAAATTGCTCAAACCCTGCTGGTCCTGCGCCGCCAGCCCCTTGCGACTGACCGCGTGCCCCGCCACGACCAAAGGCAGAGAAAATATCGTCAAAACGGAAACTGCCTTCGCCAAAAGCCGCCCCATCACCAAACTGGTCTTTAATATCTTCCCAAGCGAAACCACCGCCCTGACCACGTGCTCCTCCGCCAAAACCACCTGTGCCAGCCCCAGTAAAAGGATTCGACTGCATAGCATCGTATTCAGCACGTTTGTCTTTATCTCTGAGGGTCTCGTAAGCGTTATTCAGCTCAGCAATTTTTTCGTCGGCATTAGGCGCATCACTGACATCAGGATGGTACTTACGTACTAACTTGCGATAGCTTTTTTTAATATCTGCTTCGGTCGCGTCTTTTTTGACACCCAAAATATCGTAATAACTTTTCTCTGCCATGATGATTGGTCCTTTCGCTTTATTAGGCGGGGTTTATAACTCTATTAATGTGGTCACTCCCTGCTAAATTAAAGTGCTCTACACAATTAAAGTACCTTAATGAATTAACGTATGTGTCTCATTTTGTATGATTTAATAGCTAGTCTAGGATAGCTTAATGGCTATTTTAGGGTGGCGCAGTTGCTATAAAAACCTGAGGTGACTGCTCTATATTGTCTGGCATTTTGCCAAAATGAAAGCCCTTATTACTCGTAAATATAAAAAGTTATCCGCCTAAAAAAGCCCCCGTGTCATCACAAGGGGGCTATTCAATCTAATTAAAAGAGGCTGTTCAGTCCAATTAAAAGAGGCAATAAAAGCTAAGCTTCCATTTCCTCAAGCTCAGTCATAGCAGCCAGCATATCTTCTTCCTGCTGCGCTTGTTGTTGCTGCAAGGCCGTCTGCTCGTCTAATAACGCTAGTAAATCCGCTTTGCGGCTATCGTCATAGAGTGTCGTATCAGCTAAGCGCTCCTCTAAATCACTCAACGACACGGCTATTTTTTCTAGCGCAGTTTCGGCTTTCTCGATACGTTTACGCAGCGGTGCCGTCTGTTTACGTAAATCAGCCGCCTGTTTACGCAACTCTTCTTTGCTTAAGGTCGGCGTATTATCGACTTTTGCAGGTTTCGGGGCAGACGGGGCTTTATTAACATTAGCCGATTTATTGCCCTTCGTGTCTTTATTAGCCGCTTTTTTGCTGTTCTCATTGGCTTGGTTTTGCTTGCGTTTTTCTGCTAGCCATTTGCCATAGTCACTGACATCGCCATCGAACTCTTCAACGATACCATCGTGGACCAGATACAGCTCATCACAGACGTTGGCAATCAATTCACGGTCATGCGAAACCAATACCACTGCCCCAGCAAACCCTTGTAAGGCTAGGGTCAAAGCTTGACGCATCTGTAAGTCTAAATGGTTGGTGGGCTCATCGAGGACCAAGACGTTAGGGCGCTGCCAAACGATCAGTGCCAAGGTCAATCGCGCGCGCTCTCCGCCTGAAAAAGACTCACTCGGTGTATCGATACGCTCACCACGGAAGTCAAAGCTGCCCAAGAATGAGCGCAACTCTGCATCCGAAGTTTTACCAGCCAGCCGTCTTAGCATCATAATCGGACTGGCTTGAGCGTCCAAAATATCCATTTGGTGCTGGTTAAAATAGCCTAGCTTGAGATTGTCTGAAACTTGATACGTCCCTGATAATAACGGCAAATCACCTACTAAAGCTTTGATTAAGGTCGATTTACCCGCACCATTCATACCGAGTAAACCGATTCGAGTATCAGGGGTCACTTGGGTAGAAACATTGTGCAGTAAGACGGTATCGCCGTAACCAATCTGTGCTTTAGTAATCTCAATCAACGGCGAGCTCATCTGCGAGGGCTCATAAAACTTAAACGAAAACGGGTTATCCGCCATCATCGGTGACAGCTCTGCCATGCGCTCTAATTGACGAATACGACTTTGCGCCTGTTTCGCCTTGCTGGCCTTGGCTCGGAAACGGCGGATAAAGTCTTCTAAATGTGCCTTGGTGGTTTCTTGCTTTTCATAAGCCTGTTGCTGCTGCGCCAAACGCTCGCTACGGGTTCTGACAAACTGGCTATAATTGCCCGAATACAGGGTCATTTTCTGCTGCTCTATATGCAGAATATTATCGATAGTGGCATCCAAAAAGGTTTGGTCATGCGAAATCAGCAGCACTAAGCCTTCAAACTGATTAATCCAAGTCTCTAACCATAAAATAGCGTCTAAGTCTAAATGGTTGGTCGGCTCATCGAGAAGCAGTAGCTCGGCACGGCTCATCAGGGTTTTTGCGAGGTTAAGACGCATGCGCCAACCGCCTGAAAAATGTTCAACTGAAGTCTCGTGCTGTTCGGTCGTAAAGCCGAGACCGGCTAAAATCTGCGCCGCTTTCGTTGGAATACGATAACCATCAATTTCATCAAAGCGCTGATATAGCGGACCAATTTCGTCATCGCTAAGGTTGTCAGTATCCATAATAGCGGCGTTCAGCGTATACCACTCATCATCGCCACTGAGCACATAGTCAATCGCCGTCTGCTCGGTAGCATCAACCTCTTGCGCCATATGGGCAGCGCGCCAACGCTCAGGAATACTGATGGAGCCACTATCCACGCTCAGCTCATCGGAGCCGCCTTGCATTTGATTTAATACCACGGCAAATAGCGTGGATTTACCCGTGCCATTATTACCGGTTAAACCGATTTTTTGACCGGGGTGTAACTGAAAGCTGGCTTGCTGAAACAGGATACGACCATCACGGCGTACACTGACATCTTTGAACTCAATCATGGGTGTCCTTGACAAATTTTTGAAAAGCCCAATTATGATATACTGTTCCCCATCACCTATACACCCCTCATCTCTGATTAGCCGCGTTATTTTATGGCGGGCATGGTCCAAAATTGGCCATTCTGGCACAAAAAATATAGGCAAGGTCATGATAGATAGGCTCAGGGTATTGGGTGCGATGGGGCTCGAGCCACGACCAAAATCGTTTGGTCTGCTCGTATTAAAAAGTATAGTGAGGTAAATATGAACCCAACCATGACTTTAACCGATAGCGCTGCCAATAAAGTACGCCGCCTACGGGCAGAAGAAGGCGATGATAATTTAATGCTGCGGGTCTATGTGACGGGCGGTGGCTGTTCTGGGTTTTCTTATGGTTTTAACTTCGCTAATGAATTGGGCGAAGACGATGCCAATTTTGATAATGCAGACGTGACCTTAGTCGTCGACTCTTTAAGTTATCAATACCTGCAAGGCTCCACCGTTGATTATACCGAAGGTTTAGAAGGCGCTCGCTTTGTGGTGCAAAACCCCAATGCGACCACCACGTGTGGTTGCGGATCGTCTTTTTCTATCTAAAGGTAATGGCAGCAAGCTAACGGTTAAATACCTGCTTATTTATTCCTTAGCTTGCCTTGCCTATCGTCTAAATTAGTTCAGCTAGATCAATGATATGGTCACAGAAATGGTACGATTGAATACCATTAATGGACAGACATTACTGTTGGCTACCCTTAATCGCTTAGTTGCTCCCTTAGTCGCTCACTTATAGGCATTAATTAATGCTTGTGCTTTAATACGCAGCATGAAAAGACAGATAATAACATTTGATTTTTTCGATATTTATCAGCCACTTAAGTAAATTGCAGCTATGAATTGGGCGAAGATTAGTAGCGTTATACAATTTGTCTTATACCGTCTATAAAGTATTTAGCTTTAACTAACATACACTTATATAGGCATTGGCAGTGATTATTAATTGATGAGAAGAGTTTAATTATGGCGAAGTTAACATTAGATGCACTAAACGAAATTGATGGTTTTATCGCAGCAGCTTTAGTCGATTGCGAATCTGGCTTGGCTTTAGCCACGCTAGGCACAGGTATTGATCTTGAGCTAGCCGCCGCAGGCAACACTCAGGTTATCCGCGCAAAGCGTAAAGTCGCTGACAGCTTAGACTTAAATGACAACATTGAAGACATCTTGATCACCTTGAGCAAGCAGTACCACTTGATGCGTCCTTTAGTACGTAACGACAACTTGTTCCTATATCTGGTCCTTGATCGTCAAAAGTCTAACCTAGCTATGGCACGTCATAACCTGAAAAGCTTTGAGACTGAATTAGACTTTTCATAAGTTGCGACAGCTTTAAGCTTAATAGCAGCTCTCGCTAATGGGGGTTGAAGTGTTAAAACCCGTTAGCGTATAGCGCTTAATGACACCCATCAAATTCGTTTGATGGGTGTTTTTGTTGTAAAGTGCTAAAATAAAGCGGTATAGCCGCTAGGTTCTATAGCACCTGCGAAATCAACAGCCTGTATTTTGCAATTGTTATCATAAAATAGGGCTTAAAACACCTTGCGGATGAGTATACGTAATTTGTAAGCGCACATAGTTTTTAGCCTATGATTGGGCTAAACTGAGCCGATATTTTGCGCGCAGTATAATCTATGGGGCACTCGTTAGTTACTGGAAGCAAGCGGCCTAGCTTACCTTTTTACAGTTTGAACAACGCCCCGCAAATTGCAGCGCTGTCAGTCTGATCGTCCTCAACATTTTCTGAGGACAATAGGCTGTTTGATGGCTTACCATTTAATAATAAGAGTACGAGCGTCTCATGAGTAATAATAGCGAATTCAGTCTTCCTAATTGGTTAGGGCCTCAGTACCTAGCAGGTATGCTACGGGGTATCGAAAAAGAAGGCCTGCGCATGCAGCCGAATGGCTTTTTGGCCACTACTCCCCACCCTGAAAAATTGGGCTCGAAGCTGACCCATCCTTTTATTACTACCGACTACTCAGAGAGCTTACTCGAGCTCATCACTGACCCAAAAGCGACCCCAAAAGAGACTTTGACCATGCTAAGACAACTGCATGTCTTAGTCTATCAAGCGCTCGAAAATGACGAGCTCATGTGGCCGCTATCTATGCCTTGCATGTTGGCATCCGATGATGAAGACATTCCTCTCGCCGATTATGGCAGCTCTAACGTGGGCAAGCTCAAGACCCTCTACCGTAGTGGGCTTGGGATACGCTATGGCAGAAGGATGCAGACTATTGCTGGCTTGCACTACAATTTATCCTTTGGTGATGACTTATTTAGTGCTTGGCAAACTTACGAAGGCGGTGACGAGAGTCTAAGCGACTTTAGAAACGATAAGTATTTAGCGCTCATCCGTAACTTTAAACGCATGACCGGCCTAGTCCTATATCTATTGGGCGCAAGCCCTAGCGTGTGTCCTTGTTTCTTAAAAGACCGCGAGCACGATTTAGAGCTGTTGGACGATAAGACCTACTATAAACCTTGCGCGACCAGCTTGCGTATGGGTAAATTGGGCTATACCAATAGCGTGCAAGAACATTTAGACATTCGCTATAACGCTTTGCCTGAATATATAAAAGGCTTACGTAAAGCGATTCAGACCCCAGAGCCGCAGTTTGCTGCCCTAGGTCTAGAAGATGCTGATGGCAACCCTATTCAAATTAATAACCATATCTTGCAGATTGAAAACGAATACTATAGCCCGATACGTCCAAAGCAAATCGCTGAAAGTGGCGAGTCTCCTACTGAGGCGTTAGAGCGTCGCGGTATTGCTTATGTGGAATTCCGTGCTATCGACTTGGACCCTTATAGCGATGTTGGTATCCGCTTATCGAGCGCTTGTTTCTTAGAAATCTTGGCATTATATTGCTTGTTGACGGAGTCACCAGAGCTCTTCCCTGAAGAAGAAGAGCTATTGGCAGCTAATGTAGAGCTTGTCGTTAATGGCGGCCGTGACCCTGAACTCATGATAGGCGGCAATGGCACAGATGCTGAGGTCCTATTTAGCGATTGGATGCAAAATCATCTCACCCAGATGTTACCTTTAGCGGCACTGCTAGACGCGCAACATGGTGGTAATGATTACCGTACTGCTTTGGCACTTATGCAAGGTAAAGCCCGCAACCCGAACTTGACCATATCAGCGCAAGTTATTGCAGACTCAGAGCGTCTAGGCAGCACTTGGCAGCTCGGCTATACCTTAGCCCAGCAGCATCGTGATCTGTTATTGCAGCAGTCTATGAGTCCCAATACTCAGGCAAAATACGAAGTGCTCTTAGAGAAATCAGTACTACAACAAGCCGATATAGAAGCCTCTGATACGGAAGACTTTAAGACGTTCTTACAGCAGTATCGTTAAGCTAGCTCGCGTAATAACTGGAGAACGAATGGTCGGTATTATAATAGGGTTTGTATAATCGCCCTTACCATCTATACTCAATTACTCAATTACTCAATTACTCAATTACTCAATTACTCAATTACTCAATTTACTTAAAAAAGCCGTCAGGTGCTACATTTGACAGCTTTTTATCCGTTTTAAGCACAGCTAAACTTTGTGCAACATTCTTTTAGTTAAAGGCAATAAAAAGGGTACAAAATTCGCTTAGAGTAAATTTTGATAGGCTGTAAATTAGTAAGGGTTAAGGAATTGGCATTAAGTGGCAAAGACGCTATTTTTTAAGCCACCTATACCTTTTAAGCTAACTAGACCTTTTAAGTTAACTATACCTTAGCTATCCGCCCAAAAACGTCAAACTAAAAGCGTATGAACGCTCAATAATATTAGCGGCTCAATCTATATTGTGTCTCTTTTGGGCCTGTTAATAGATCATTAATAAGTCGTTATTTCTAGCTATTGTTTGCCATATAGGGTGTAAAAAATACACATGAACCGTCCTTTACAGAAACTCATGAGTTATCGCGGTCTCAATATATTTTTGGTGGTCATGTCTGTAGTGGCTATGGCTTTTGCTTTAGTCTTTTTGCAGCGAATGATGGGCTTCTCTCCTTGCCCTTTATGTATCTTTCAGCGTATTGGTCTGATGATCATGGGCGTATTTGCCCTTTTGGCTGCTTTGATTAATCCACACAAGACTATAGCCAAGCTCTTTCTTTGGCTAGGCAGCTTTTTGGGTATCTTATGGTCTGCAGGGGTCGCCGCTAGACACGTATGGCTCCAACATTTACCGCCTGATCAGGTGCCCAGCTGTGGCCCTGGTCTTGATTACTGGCTTGACGCGCTGCCTATGCAGGAAGTGGTCAACCAAGTCCTATCGGGGTCTGGTGAATGCGCGCTCGTTGAATGGCGCTTTTTAGGCTTAAGTATCCCTGAGCAATCCCTAATCCTATTTGTTTTGTTACTGTTAGTTCACGTTTTACTGTTATTCCGCATTTTCAAAAAATAAACCGACTAAACCGAGGACTTCGGTTGACGGGAGTTTTATGTCTACTTTTATGGTCACTACCTTTAAGTCTTTTTCAGCAACTGCGACTGCTTTAAAGCCCTCGTTACGACAGAGTTGGGGGCGTACCGTGCTAGTAGCTAGCCTAGCTGTGTTGGCTAGTGCTTGCGACAATAATGAGCAAGAGGCTACTCAAAGTACGGTAGCCACGGACAGCTCGCAAGCTAAAATGGCGCCTACCGATAAGGCATCAGCCAATGCAGATATGGCTACGACCCGTAGCATAGACGGCTCTGCAGACTCTGAGGCCGTCGCCATTGCTTCAGTAGACGATGATATAGAAACTGGTGATGATGGGGGCGCAGGTCTGCTCGAATTTGCTGAGCATAGACAAAGTACCCCTATGATCGCTGGTGATGCCGGTACTAGCCTCGGTGCAACGCTAATAGGCGATTATTCAGGTATGTTACCTTGTGCGCCCTGTGAAGGTGATAAGACGGAAGAGCACGTGATGCTCAACCTCTATGCTGATGGCAATGCTCGTAAGACCAAGCAACAGCAAGCGTCAGCCACTGCTTCAGAGGGTGCCGCACAAGTAGGGTCTTATCAACAGCTCGATAATATCATTAGTATTGATTTTCCCAACACCCCAACAGAGCATTATCTTATTAATGACAATCAGCTAATCTTTATAACTGACGAGTTGCCAGACGCTGAGACCACCGACCTTATTCAAGCCAACCCTAAATATGTGCTTTCGCGTAAATAGGTAAGCCTGACCCCTGTTATATCCATTAGCTCGCTATGTATACTTAAGCGGCAAGGACTTAAGTGGCAAGGACGCTGCTATGCCCTCTATTCTTAAGGTCTATAGGTCTTCTTCCTAGCTGTAGTCGCCCTCTTTATTCTCTCCCTCTCTCCTGCTAATAATCAGTAAGCGGTCTTAGCTGCTTGCGGGCTAATTATTGCGTGTTTTTATTGGTCATCATTTCGGGGATGCATTACAATGGGGCGCATCTCCTCCGTCCTTTTTGATTTAGAAGACTTTATCTATGCATATTCATATTCTTGGTATTTGTGGCACTTTTATGGGCTCACTCGCCCTAATCGCTCGCAGTTTGGGTCATACAGTGACGGGCTCTGACGCTGGTATTTATCCGCCTATGTCCACCCAATTACAAGCGGCTGGCGTGGAGATTCAAGAAGGCTATTCGGCCAGTCATTTACAGCCTGCCCCTGACTTAGTCATCGTAGGCAATGCCATGAAGCGCGGTATTGAAGCCGTAGAATATATGCTAGATCAAGGCCTGCCTTATACGTCTGGTCCGCAGTTTTTGGCTGAGCATGTGCTGCAGTCGCGCCATGTTTTAGCAGTAGCAGGCACCCACGGTAAGACCACTACCACGACTATGCTTGCATGGATTTTACAATATGCAGGGATTGATACTGGCTTCCTAATTGGTGGCGTACCGTTAGTCGCTACTGAGGACAGCCGCCTGCAAAAAGTCTTTGCTCATAGCAGTCATTTGGGTGCCAGCGAAGTAGAGGGTAAACGCGGCTACTTCGTGATTGAAGCCGACGAATACGATTCAGCTTTTTTTGATAAGCGCTCTAAATTTGTGCATTATCGCCCCAGTACAGCGATTTTGAATAACCTTGAATTTGATCATGCGGATATCTTTGCCGACTTAAACGCTATCCAAACTCAGTTTCACCATATGATTCGGATGATTCCGAGTACGGGGCAAATTATCATGCCCGCCCATACGCCAAGCTTAGAAGCCACTTTAGATAAAGGTCATTGGACCCCCGTATGGCGCACGCAGCTGACGGATGCTACCGGCACAGCCGTTATTGACAGCAGTGTGCAAGAAAGTATGGACGACGGTCACAAAATAGATTGGCAAGCCCAGTTGCTACAAGCTGACGGCAGTCACTTCCGCGTGATTTATCAGAACGAGGCTGCTACAGAAGCTAAGCAAGAGGCCGCTACGGGTGAAATTCATTGGGGCATGAACGGCCTGCATAATGTGAATAATGCGTTAGTGGCAGTCGCTGCGGCTTATAATGTGGGCGTTAGTATTGCGACCGCCTGTGCCGCGCTTTCAGCCTTTGCGGGGATTAAACGCCGTATGGAGCTGATTGGTACCGTAACGACTACGGCCGGCAATGTGCAAGTTTACGATGACTTTGCTCATCACCCTACTGCTATCGCGACCACTTTAGATGGCGCTAAGAAAAAGCTAGCGGGCGCCAAGCTATGGGCTATTATTGAGCCGCGCAGTAACACGATGAAATTAGGTATTCATAAAGACAGCTTAGCCGCTTCTGCTACCCTCGCTGATGAAGTGCTTTGGTATGAGCCTGCCGGACTAGAATGGGGCTTAAGTGAAACTATCACTCAGTCGTTGACTACCACTGAAGCAACATCTGATAACCGTCAACAGGTTCTCGCTAGTATTGAAGCGATTATTGACTATGTGGTTAAAAATGCGGGGCAAAATGATGCCATTATTATTATGTCGAATGGCGGGTTTGAAGGTATCCATCAACGTTTACTTGCTGCTTTGCAAAATCGTTAGTCGCTGTTAGTCACTGTTAGCCATTATTAGTCACTTGCTGTTGTAGCTTAAAGTCATAGCGGCGAGTTAACTTTAAAATACCCTAGCTGCGGCTACCGATTAGCTGTGCTAGGTTACGCCCGGTTAACGCCTGAATTACGCAATATTGCAAAGCGCAGATTTTCTCACAGACTTTAAACACAGGTAACATATCCGCCTTACTGTTGGTACGAGCGCTTCGTTATAATTAAAATCAAGAAAACAACGTGCAGTTTTATTATAAATATAATTTCTATTGCCTTAATGGTATGCGCTGACGTTGTAATTCCTAATCTTATTTAAATTATAATTGGAGAGTGTTTATGTTTAGTTTTATTTGGATGATTATCATCGGTCTGGTTGCTGGTCTATTGGCACGTGCTATTAAACCCGGTAATGACCCAATGGGTTGGATTATGACCATTGTATTGGGTATCGCTGGTGCGATGATCGGTGGTTTCTTAGCCAGTATGTTAGGCTTTGGTACGAACGGTGGCTTTATGGGGCTAGTATTCTCAGTAATCGGTGCCATTATTCTACTGTTTATTTATGAGCTTATTATGGGCAAACGCCGCGTATAATAAGCGCATATAAGCTATAAAACTTGCTTGTCAAGAATAAGAAAGCTTTACCATTGGTAAGGCTTTTTTGCCCTAAAATGTTTGGCTTATAGGACTGGGCTACAGAACTGCTCTAAAAGAAAGAGCTACTCCAAAGGGAATTATTGTAAAAGACAGTTTAGTACTAATAATAGCTTTCCAAAGTTCAGCAACCACTTTCTGTGCTTGAGGGTTATTAGGATTTTATTTATATTTATAAATAAAATTTGGTAAAATAGTAGCCTGCCAGTTAGCTTATGGTATGAATTGCTACCCTTTTTAGTCTTAACCTGTTTTTTCCTCATACCTCTAGAGCTAACCTAGCCCCAATTTTTAATATCAGTCAGACTATTAGTGTCACTGCCAAACCCTTTTATTAATAATACTGATTGGCTATTTGCAGTCTTTATTATTATGCTAGTTGCTATGACTACTGGTCTATCCCAGTTATAACCTATTGTATTCAATGAATTAGCTATTCAATAATTCTATTACTAAGTGAGGGCTTATGGCCTTATTACCGATTCTCAGTTACCCCGATCCGCGTCTACGCACTATTGCTAAACCGGTCAAAGAGGTCAATGACGACATTAAAACTTTGATCAAAGATATGTTTGAGACCATGTATGATGCCAAAGGTATAGGTCTTGCGGCATCGCAAGTGGACCGTCATATCCAATTGATTGTCATGGATTTATCTGACGATAAAAGCGGTGGTCGTGTCTTTATTAACCCTAAGGTCACGCCTTTAGTAGAAGATAAACAACCGTATGAAGAAGGCTGTCTGTCTGTCCCTGAAGTCTATGACGAGGTTGAACGACCGAATAAAGTTAGAATTGAAGCTTTAGATGGCGAAGGTAAACCCTTTGTCGAAGAAGTGGAAGGTCTGCTAGCCGTTTGTATTCAACATGAAATGGACCATTTAAACGGCGTCATCTTTGTTGATTATCTATCGCGCTTAAAGCAAAGCCGTGCACGTGATAAGGTTCGTAAAGTCCTTAAGCAGCGTGACAAACACCTTGAGCCTGTGAAAGCTTAACTAGGCTTAAAGCAACTCTAGCCTATTGGCTTTGTTTGCCCTTATTTTTACTAAAAACCTCGCTAGGCATTGTGCGAGGTTTTTTTATAGCGGCTGTCTATAAAAGATAGTCATAGGCAATAGGTTTATCTATACTAGCGAGCGGTTGAATCGCTTACAAACGCTTGATAACCCTGTAATAACGGCTCACATAAGCGCCGATTTTGTAGGAGATAGTTTGGTTAAGCTTAGGGATGCGATAAATCCCTTTATACTGGTACAAAGTGGGTTAACTGAGCTCAAATAAGACTAAATTGACTCCTACTAAATTGACTGCTATCTGCTGAATAATCAGGCTACCCCTAACGATCTAATAGACGCGCGTTAATGAGCTAAAAAATTTGCCAAATATCTATACCAAATATCTATAAAATTCATATCAAATCCCTAAGGATCATCCTATGTTTACTATCGATAAATATTTTGACCAAGCCGGCTGGCAAAAATTCACCAAAGCGGCTGAAGGTCGTGAGACACCATTCTTGGTTGTGGATTTGAATAGAATTAAATTGAAATTTGAAGAAATGGTGACGTTATTTCCTAACTTCAAAATTCATTATGCTATGAAGGCGAGCCCTGCTGTCGAGGTGATTGATCTGCTTAGCACGCTAGGCTCTAACTTTGATTGCGCCTCGATCTATGAGCTCGACCGCGTCTTAGATTGCGGTGTGGCGGCGGATCGCATCTCTTACGGC
>Ga0208015_1000222_pt1 | contig 36926 bp, 58 predicted proteins | sample 26BtaG_FD_184101 | JGI IMG/M metagenome (GOLD analysis project Ga0208015, IMG submission 184101) | Marine viral communities from Cariaco Basin, Caribbean Sea - 26B_WHOI_OMZ_CsCl (SPAdes) (version 2) | ecosystem: Environmental > Aquatic > Marine > Oceanic | place: Caribbean Sea: Cariaco Basin... | reverse complement strand
CCCCCCCCAAGGATGTCAACATAGTATACCATACCATGTACACGCCGTCAAACCAGCGTCATCTGCCCCGACTTGTCCAGGCTCCACAGGGCGCACGATTTCTTCACGCCTCTCTCGGTCGTCCAGTGAATCGTCTCCGTCTCAATCGGGTAGCCATCTTGCCTTAGCTCGGTGATTCGCGCCCCGCCTTCGATACACCCGAAGCGATTCAGGATGTCTAGGCGCGTCAGCTTCTCGCCATTCTTCAGGGCCGCTAGAATGTCACTTTTCTGGCCCATGATCCTCCTTCAGCAGCTCAGTGTTCATGATCCTCCTTGCGTTCTCTTGCTGTTCCCTTGTCATACACCATCGGGTCGTGCGCCATAGCTACCCGCGCCGCTTCTCTTGCTGTTAGGGTAGGGTCGTCAGCCATACGTTCTCCCTGCGTCCACTCACCAGGCTTCCTCCCGTTCTTGCTCGGCGTGTAGTCGTCTTCCCAGCGCCTATCCGTCAACCAGCCCTGCGCCATCTTCGGTGTCTGATCGGGCCTCAATGTCTTCCTGCGGATAGCTTCCTTCTTTGCCCCCTCAATTATCGTATCAACCAATCCCCGAGTGAGCCCCTTGATGTCTAGCCACGAATCAGCAGCGGCGGCTTTCCCGCTCTTGTATCCGAAGGCGTCCCAGAATTCCTTGAACCATTCCAGCTTGCGTCCGGTCAGTTTTCGATTCTTGCGAGTGTTGAACGTCTCTACTGCTTCAACTTCATCTGTACCTATAGCTATAACTGTATCTATAACTTGTGACTTTGGCGAGACACCGGCAAGACTCTTCTTTGAACCTTCGATTAGATCAAATAGCGGTTCGTTGCCATTACCAGAACCCAGGTACTCTCTAATCTCCACCAATCGTGGATGCCATTCATTCACAGCAGCAAGCAAGCGATTTGACAGCGGACTTTCTGGAATGTTCTCAAGTCGAGAGAGTGCGCCCGTTGCTCGATTTCCGCTCGAAAGGCAGTTGTATTTCAGGTACTTGCAGACGAACACTACCTGCGCCGCTTGGTCGTAAGCGATAAGCCCTCGACGCTCAAGCGCCACGATGGATTGCGTCGCGCGTTCGAGTGGCCATTCAAGATCATCAGCCATGTAGGGCAAAGGCAGCAGATAGTATCCGAGCATGTTCGAGTGTTGGTTGGAAAGCAGATAGGACCATGCGAGTTTTTCAGAATCGGAAAGGCCGCGAATTGATGGACTTCTCCAGGTTTTCCCCTGAACTTCACCGTATGCCATGGTCGCGCCCCAAGCTCCGATCATACATGACGATTGCGCCAGTTGTGGCAACGTTCAAGCAATAGGTTGAGGGCACCTCAATGATGTTGTCGCATAGTTCGCTCGCATCAGCAAGGCCCGTGTCCTCTGCGCCAAGAATGTAGATTGCGCGTTCTTGATGACAGAATCGCCCAAGCGGGACAGATCTAAATTCGATCTCTATTCCCACTAGCGCACAATCTCGCGGCTTGCTAGAGATAAAATACGCCAATGTGTTGAACTCAAACAGCGGGATGTGTCGCTGCGCCTTGGTCGTGTCAGTCGGTTGATGTTTGTATCTCGCCCCGATGGTGAAGATGAATGCCGCTCCTAGTGCATGGGCGCTGCGCCACAGGCCGCCGACATTCTCTTCAAACTTGGGATGATAGATTCCTATCCCGAAGTATCCACGTTGGTTGCTCATGCCACATCAACTCCTTACTGGTAGAGTACGCGGGCGAGTCACCCCAGTAATGAAGCGACTTGCAGGGCAAGGCTCCGGTTCCTCGCCCGCTATTAGATTGTACAAGATCATGGGCGGGAATCCAATAGCGCCATCACTGCGCCTGACTGCGCGTTGATCAACGCTATTCGCGTCTCGTGTGCCTTCACCTCAGCGTCAATCGCCGCCAGCGTCAGTCGCCTTAGTTCGTCTTCATTGGGTGCTTCTACTGGTTCAGGTGGTTGAGCCGGTTTCTGTTCGTCTAAGGGCTTCTCAGTGGGTGTTTCCAGCCCTATCTCTTCGATGGTCGCGGGCCAGCGTTCGGTTGTTGAGTCGTCTTTGAGCTTGCCCTTCTTCGCGGTATACACGACGCGCTGCCCTTCCATCGTGTGAACGTCGCAGATGGCTGGATTGTTTTCCGAGTCGATTCCGGCGTACTTCTTGTCCCATAGGTTCAGCTTGTGTTCGCCGTGGTCGTCAACGTTGATGACCAATCCCCAGTGGCCTTTATTATCCCAGACTTTCTTCAGCAAACCATGTGTCGGCATTAGCCCTCCTCTGTTTCTATCTCAAGCACCAAGGCCGGATTGCCCGCCCATTCTTCAGCGACTTTCCTCGTTGCGAATACCGGCAATGCCCCGACTTGTCCATTCGCCCACTTAAGTTTTAGCTTGGGAATCTTTAACGGCAGATTGCTATCCACCTCCATCGTCTTGCAAAATATCTTCGCGACATATAGACGCATCAATCCTCCTTGAACAAACACGCGCGTTTCGCGGCGTCCGGTAACGCATCGAACACTTTCCACATATCCCAGAATCCAGCCGGGATATTCAGTCGCGGCTCGTGGTCCTTGCGCCTCAATGGCGTCGGGCCATGATAGCGATGCACCTCGAACAGGTAGCCGTCAAACTCGTAGACAGGGTGGAAGCCACATATAACCCCGTCTGGGACACCTTGCTTTCCGCTTGGCAAGCTTACGCAGGGCATTAGTTGTCCTTCAGGCAGCGGATACGATTGATGATCCCAATAATCTCGTTGCGGCTTCTCATACCAGCCTCGAAGCCTCCGTAGTCTGGCATGAATCCCGGTGCGTGTATTTTGTTCTGTGAAGACGAGACGCATTCCAGATTAGCAAGACAGTTATTTGTCTTGACCCCATCTATGTGATTGGTTTCAAACCCTTTAGGATAAGGGCCGATGAATGATTCAACGACTAGGCGATGAACGCTGCATATCTTATTCTTGCCGTGCTTGTATAGATCGACGTGCAGATACCCTCTGCTACTTGCTGCCGACCTCAAGATCTTATTGATGAACGATCCGCCACCAGGTTTCTTTCTGCGTACTCTCCCATGATCGCTGACCTCATACCACCCCTCATAGCCAACAACAGGCAACCATCGTTCGTTTGGGATTGATTTGTCTTGTGCTTTTGTCATAACCCTACCTCCTACAGTAGTTAGTGCGAAGGCCCGCGCCGTCTGTAGGACGGGCGCGTATGGCCCACGGGTTGGGCCTTTCGCACATAGATTATACACGACTTTCAATCTCATTGCATACCTCTTATCTCATTGCATACCTCTTCCAACTCATTGCAGAACTCAACGAGCGCCGTCTGTAGCTTGTCGTTAAATATGTCATCGCGATAAACGCGAAGAATAAACAATGGCAATCCTGGCGAGTAGCTGACAAAATCACACCATAATCGCTCGGTTACAAGCAACTGTCCGGCAACTTGCTGAACGTAGGTCGACGGCAACTTGTTCTTGATGAGATAGCCAACGTGCGTCTTGGCATCCGGGTTCTTAAGCTCAAGCACACCGTCCGAGCCGATAAGCCCATCAGGTGACGCACCCCATCGCCCGCAATCGCTGATGCAGAAGCCGACTTCATCAACCGAGACTTCCTGCTCCATCGCGTAGATCATGCGAGACAGCGCCTCGCGGTCGTGGCCTTCCTGCATTGCTGCGGACTGGAAGCCTTTTTTGTAGATACCAGTTATCCGAACAGCAGCACGCTCGTAGAGATATGCTGTGCGTTGCTTGGACGGCTCACCCTTGCTGGTTACGATCTTGCTGAACTGTGAGGCGGTGGGGAGGCCACGTCTTGCCTCCCACCATTCCTCGGAGTATTGGTCGTGGCTATGCTGGATCATTGGACTCAGCTTTCAGCCGCTTCAGATAGGTGGCATACGCATCATGTACTTGCGCCGCGCCTTCCTTTCCACAGTCGGCCTTGACCTTGGCTCCCACTTCCTTCCACCACGGAGCGAACGTCTTAGCATCAGTGTTGCTGGCCTTCTCGCACTCGTTCAGCCAATGTTCGATAGCATCTCGGATGGATAGGTCATCGTCCTCACCTGATGCCTCTGGATCGTCACCCCAGGAGATGAGGAACTTGCCAGAACAGGCGTACTTGATCGCGGCGGTGTTGGCCTTCATCACAGCCTTGTCGCCGGAGTCAATGCCGGACCCCAGCCCCTGCGCCCTTGCGATGAAGATGCCGTCCGTAAAGAACAGAGAGGTCTTCACCACAGCGAGCGACTTTGCTCCGATAATGTGGAACTCCACGATGTCCGATTCGCTCTCTACGCTGATACCTTCTTTCGCGCATTCGTCGCGGACCTTGTCCAGCACCTTGCGAGCGGTAGCGTAGGTATACGAGAACAAACTTCCCGTCATTGTCGCGTCCTTCTGAAGATAGCCGATTGAATCCATGATGCGGACCATCTTCGCGTTGAACTCGTCCACGCGATCAAGTAGCTTTGCGTCCGTCAACTTCTCTCCAACAGCGGTAAGGTTCATTCTGCCTCCTTGTTGCCTACCGTCATCCCATGTTGTCGTAGGATTGACGCCGCCTCAGACGTGGATAGGATGCCATCCCTCCCAAAAGAATCGTCCAGATCTCGCGCTTCTTGTATAATCTCGCGGGCGCTGGCCAGCTTGCCGTTAATCGTATACTTCTTATCATCCATGCTCATTCTGCCTCCTTGAGTTCGCTCCAAAAGGCCATCCCGATCTCAAACAGTCGCCCGTCTACGTCAATTCTTACGGTTGATCCGCTGATCTCTTGGACCGACCACGCTTTGTGCTTGCTGAGTAATTCAATCGCTTCCTTCTCAGTGAGATTACATTTCTCGTATCGCTTCATCGTCCATCCTCCTTGCCGTCATCATCGTGACGGTCGTGCGTGTCGCGTACGCGCTTCTCAAACGCGAGCAGCTCGTTGAAAACTTCCTGCTCAACCTCAGTGAGCGGCGCGAGATGGGCTTGATCGTCTTCCCGGTGGTCGCGCTCGATGGAATACTCCTCCCGGCTCGCGCTGTAGAAGACTTGCTGGCCGTCGATCTTGGCGAACGTATCGAGGATCTTCACTGGTTCGTAGCCTGGATAGCTCATGGGGCCTCCTCGTCTTCAATGTGCGCGACCATCTCACGCAGTAAATGCTTGGATATAGGCGAGAGATCTTTTACGATGTATGAAATCTGGAAGACGTCACGAGCATCACCCCAAGCGAACATAGCCTGGAATGCCTCATTCAAAAAAGCTGCTTGCTGGGTTGAGTCCCCTTCAGCAAAGAGCTTAGCCATCTCTTGCGGCGATATCTCGATCTCTTCGTCTATTCTCTTGTGAACGATAAATCCGTCCATCATCGCCCTCCTTACTTCGTCAGCTTGCTTCCCAGCGCCGTCTCGAATGCCCGGATCGCTCGCCCCGACGGCCCGCCCTTGTATACGTCGCGCTCCACGTTACTCACATACGTCACGCTGTAGCCCATCTTGTGCGCGAGGACGGCTTGCGTCCAGCGATTGGCCTCACGCGCTGCCCGGATTCGCTGGCCGATGGTCTTGAAGTCTTCGTTGTACTTGGTCATGATTCCTCCTGTATCGGGAAGCGCATATCCGCGCCCATTTCTACGCATAGATCGGCCAAGCCGCATGTGCTCACACCAACCAACTCTTCGGGCAAAACGGGGGCGGTCATCTTGGAAACCCATTTAGAGTGTCCGGCTTCGGCTAATTCTTTTGTCGCGTAAGTCTCTACGATTATCAACTCGCCATCGTGATATCTCGGATGAGCCACTGCCGTTTCAAAGGGATCATCGCTATCGAACACCGCTGCTGCCGATATGTAGAGCCGCTCATCTCTCTCGTCTTGATATTGAGCGACGCGCCGTTCGTCATAATTCCCGATATGGTCGAGGAAGCCGAATAGATCACTCATCCCGCCTCACCTCCGAACTCGTGCGGCTGAACTCCCGCCGCTTCCTGTAGCTCCTCGATCGCGCAAAGCGTGCGATACAGCTTCGCTCGGTCGCCAATCTCTCGTGCGGATTCGGCCTTCGCCTCAAGCCGGTTGATCTGCTCGCGGATCTCGGGGCGCGTCATGATTCGCCTCGGGCTTTGGCGAGGACTTCACCGATAGCTTCGGCCAACGCTGCATTGTGTTTGTTGGCTAAAGCGTACCCTTCTGCGATCAAAAGCATTTCGTACATCTCTGGCGCGGCGGCGATGAGATGGGCGTTGGCATCTGATTGAGTTTTGAATCCCACCTCGCCAATCCATGCAATCTCTTCCGTTGCTTCTGTCCCGCAAATGGGCGCAATCACCTGAGCTTCTAGCGAGTCCGGGTAGATCTCTGCTTCCCACGGTCCCTTGGTAAACTTCGCTTCGTTCATCGTCTTGCCTCCTTGTCTTACGTTCGAAGCGTACACTATTTCAACAAGGATGTCAAGCGCAAAAGAAACGAGGATGGGCGTGCGAACCCATCCCCGCAAGCGAAACTTCAGTCCCTCCCTATAGGGAAGGGAGGCTTAAAGCGTTCCAGTTATCAGCAGACCGGCCAGTAGGCCGATCGCCATGCCTATCAGCGCCAGTATGATTCCCTCAAGCATCAGCCAGATCATGTCAGCACCCCGGATAAGACGTTGTAGGGATTGACCACGACTCAGTAGTTGTTGCGCCCATCTCATCCTCAAACGTTGCAGTGATTACGGTCATGCCAAACGGAATAGCGTCCTTGGGCCATTCCAGCCCGCACGTTCCTCCACCCGGATAACCTCCACCAACCGACCAATCAGGAGGCGAGTATGGGCGGTCCGTCCCGACAACAACCGGGCCGATGTTCGCCCAGTAAGCCTTCGCCGGAGGAGCCTTGGTTGCGGTGTTTTGCTTGCACCGATAGGCAACGCCATCCTTCCGCACCAGATCTCCAACGACATACGCACGGTTCGCCTTCCACCGAGCGAAGACATTCAAGCTTACATCAATCGGCGCATTCCAGATAGCAAAGAACATGAAGGCATTCTCAAGCGTTCCTTGCCCCGTCTCGACGTGATACACATCAGGCTTCGGGGGATTCATGCCCTCATAAGGAGGACAGAACACCGAGTTCTCTTCGCCTTGACCCGTGTTAAATACCGTCACATTAACCAGCGTTACATCACCGCCCTGCGGATCGTAGGTGTCCGGGAATGTTACAGTGTATTGCTGTCGTGGATGTATCCACCAAAGATCCTCGATGCCGTTTAACCGAGGAAGCCCGATCACAGGCCCAGTGTTCTCCAGCCCAATCCTGGCCGTCGCCGTCTGGTAATCGCCGTCACTACTTTCCCAGGCCACCTCAACAGTACAAGGCAGACTGTGTATCGTCACTATCAACTTGTTGCTCGTCTGTACATAGGTCTTGCCCTCAACCGTGAACGCGTATTGTCCATCTCCCACGCCAGAAGCAATCAACATCGCCTCAAGCGGAGGGTATCCGGATTCAGGAGCAGACAGAGTAAGTACCCCTACACCACTATCCGGAATCAAAGTGCATCCGGTTAGTAGAAAGGAAAGGAATAGGAAAAACAGTAGTTTGCGTTTCATTTCGCACCTCCCAGTACGAGAATGCAGCGCAGGGGCAGCTCTCGTTCTACCCCCGCGACTGCGCAAGGAGGCCTTCGATGAAGAAGACCGATTTACAACTCGATGTCGAAGTCAACCCTGATGCCAAGTGTAGGCTTGAAAGTAAGCCAGTTGGTCCCATCCCAAGGGAAGGATGCCCCTCCCCACAACGCCAGCGGCCCCACATACCCCTCAAGCATAAACCCAGGTTCTCTGGCAATAAGTTTGTATTGCACAGGATATTGCGACTTGTACGTGGCTGTCTGGAATATAGCTAGCGAGCAGCCATAAGCAAGACTACCCGTTTGGTTGATCGTTGCTCGTTGATTGAAGTATACGTTCGCGTCGAAGTCCAAGTTGAACTTGCGATTTGCGTTTAGGATATTCTTGTCGAAATACTCAAAGCCCATGTCCATCGTCCATGCGTCGGCAAGAACCCCCTCGACAATCGCACCAACCTCCAGAGTGGGCGCTGCTGTTATCCCCACGTTCTCGATCTCGAAATATGGATTGATACTTGGTCCTGCAAAAGCGACCGCCGATAGAACTGCTGTCATCAATAGCGATAGTATCCGTCGTTTCATATTTCCTCCTAGATTCCTACTGTAGGATCTGCCAGCAAACTCTCAACGAAGTCATTCACTTTCCGCCATCCGGCAGCAAAAGCAGCTTGCCAATCCGGGCCGGTTACCTCGAAGAGTTTCCGCAGATGAGGCCGAACGTCATCGGCCAGTTTGAGGGGATCGACTTTCGCCAATAGCTTGATTGCTAAAGCCGCGCCCTGTTTCCGCACAAGGACCACAATCAATTCCAGTCCTTGCTCCTTGATCCAATTCCACGCCGAAGTCAGAATGAACATGCGTCGCCCCCTTGTATGCCAAGATTATACTTCATTCATCCTTTGACGCAAAACCATCGTCGATGCGGTCCTCTGCCCGTCTGTGGCGATTCCGACTGTCCGACTCCCTCACCGCCTTGATGATATCCTTTACGTCCGTCGCGGACATGCCATTGCTCTTAGCTGTTACCACTGTATTCGATGTGATCGCATTTGTGAGTTTCCGTATTGCTGGATCGAGCCTCACTAGAACGAACGTCGCCACGAACACAGGAAAGCCAACCGCCCCGATGAAATCTCCTATTGTCTCCCACATGCTGACTCCTTAGAAACCCGCCGCCTCTAATCCAGGCGTGGCCGCCATCCCGTAGAATTTCACGTTCACGTAAGACTGCCATCTCGTCACATAGTTTCCGTTCTTGTCTACTTTATAGATGAAGTTGCCGGATGAACCTGCAAGGTACCGATAAACAACATAGACATTCCCTTCGGCATCGACCGCGCACGCATAGGCATAAGACGACAGCCCCGGCGTGTATTCCCAGATAGTGACCCCGGTCGAGGGCTCAAACTTGCACACCTTTTTCTCGGACTCGCAGGTGAAATATCCGTAACCGTTATGAGCAATTTCTATGCTGTGAATGGCGTCGCCGCGCGTCTTCGTCCAATACACATATCCATCCGAGCTGAGTTTGTTATAGTTACTATGAGAATCCCCGCTATAAACCCTCCCGGATGTATCGCACGCCAATGCCATAATGTGATATGAGCTTGAGAATATCTTGACGAATGTGCCTGTACTTACAGCCGCGCGCCACACCCCTTTCGATGCAGCAGCAACTCCAACACCGGCATATACAAGACCATTCGCGGCATCAACCGCCAACGCGTACACCGGCGGAGTGAATGTGATGTCCACATTCACAGACCACACATCAGAAGAGGAGGCTCCATTATCGCGCAAGCAAATGACACCGCCGCCGAAGTCAGAGTAATACACATAGGTGACTCCAAGTCTGTTCTCTAGCGCAACGGCCAATGATGTCTCTGCCCATCCAGCGTGGGACCATGCGAACGACCCATCAGCGTAGAGCTTTACAAGCGTTGTGCCCACACACCAGTAGGATTCCCCATCAGAGTTCACGGCAACAGCAAGCGCATCTGCTAGATCATAGTGCCAATCCTCTACGCCGGTATCGGTGATTCGGTATAGTTCATCATTGACTGACTCAGAGGTATAGATATAACGGTCGGCCTCGGCCAACGTGATCTGCTTGATGCCATCAATGTCTACCGCGTTGATTGTGCCGGTCACGATAGCGCCGCCGACCTTGGCATACTCCCCGACAACTTGTTTGATCGCCCCGCCGATTTTTACGTACTTGCCTTCAGCCATTCTATACCTCGTAAACCATAGCTATCTCACCATTTTCGAGATCGCCCGCACCCGGAACAGAAGTCAGCAGTTTGATGTTCCTGACCATCGCCGTCGTGTAACTCGTGTCGGGGAAGTCTCCGATTAGCGGGCCTGTCATCGTGTCGCCGCCCACGTCCACCTTTGCCTCATCAAGGGCTGTAATAGCATCGCTTAGTACAGTATCCGCGCTCGCCCTCGCTGTTGCTTCTGTGGTCACGTCCGACTTCAAGGCGATGTCAGTTTCCTCATCTGGGGCGGCAACCTTTGCGCGTCCCTCTGCGTCGCGGATAAGGATCTTGCTCGCCGTCGCTGCCGATACCGCGCCGTGAACTCCCGTCGTTGCATCGGCGTGCTCTTTCAGGTAAACGAGATTCTCACCTATCTCATTGAGGTCGCCATACGCTACCCCGTTCTCTGCGCTCCAATCTATCTTTGGTGCTGTCCAAGCCATGATCTCCTCCTAATTGACAGTTCCAATTACATTCGCCGTTCCGGTCAAGGACTTATGGAATATCTTCATCTTGTCTATCGCCCCGCCCACGTTTACCGTTCCCGCAAGCGCCTTGGCTGTCTCTCTTCCAACCGTTCCGGCTGCGTTCACTGTCGCCATTATTTGCTTGCTGATAACTCGCTCGACTGATGCAGAGATCTCAATCCCGCCCTCATGAGGATTCGGCGCAACCACAATCGAAGGCTCCACATTCAGCGTAGTCGCCAGTGACTTGTGATAGATCGTATGTCCGCCGATGATGTTCTGCCCGGTAATCATCACTTCCATGCCGCCGTCGTAGTTGATGTCTTGCCGCGCAAGTGAGAACTCGCTAGTCACTTCGTCGCTGTAGTCAGGGGCGATGATGCGATCACCTAGAAGCTCCGCGATATTCCCCCGCGCTTTGATCTGTACATTGCGAAGAGGATCTTTCCACGATGCCAACAAAGCGTCCGCCGCTGCCTGTGATTGGGCTTCCGTCTGCCAGAACTCAGAGGTGATGGGCGAACTCAAAGTCTGTCGCCCGTTTGATGCGATGCTGGTTGCGTCTTCGGCTTCTACTATCCTGCCACCTTGCACTTCTAACGGTTTGCCCTGGATCGTTACCGAAGTAACTGTTTCATCTCCACCATTGCCATTCTCGTAAGTGGCAACGCAACCCCAAGCGTAGGTGGTAACCGCCGTGCAAGTTACGTTGCCGCCCGGATTTACAAATACCCAGGCAGCAGGATTGTCCGCTACATCGACACACGGCGTGAAGTCAAAGAAGTGTGTCTTGGATACCGAGCTTCCGGTTGGCACAGTGAATGTCTCAGTGTCCAAGCAGATGTCTTGCAGAGCAGAGGCTACTCGCGGATTTGCTCTAGCTTGTACTGAGTTGATCATCTTCGACCAATCAAGCGGGTGGTCAATGTCAAAGAAGTTGCCTTCGTAGAACTCGAAATCATGCGTCGTAGCTGCCGCCGCTTCGTAAATCTCAATGACTACAATGCCATCACGATTACAGTAGACTTGCCCAAGCGCCGCCGCTGCGATCCTCCTCAGGGCTTCTCTGTGAGACATCGGAGAGAACCACGCGTAAGGGATTGTATAGTCTGCTGTGTCTAGCGCGGCATCAATGTCCCAATCGGCAGAAGTCAACCCCGCGTCAGTCATCACAGTCACGGCGAGATCGTGCAGCGTGACATCCGTGTAGACTTCCGAGGTGGAGAACTCTGTCTGCTTCAACCTGTCAAGCATATCGTAGCCAGTAACCTCAGCCCACGCCTCACCCTCGGGCGCTTTCCAGTCACGGCTATAAAACGTCCCAAGCGGGAACCATGCCCGGACACCTGATCTGCAATCGCATCCGAGCCATGCTTTGATTGCTCTGTTGTTCAACAACATCCCAGACAGCCGCGAATGATAGTTACCATCCGTGAACAGGCGGTCAATGTTATTCAGCCTAATCCTGATCGAGTTAGCTGAGATATTCCCTTGCGGAATCGTCGGTTCAGAGTATTCCATTTCTTCCAACACACGAACACCGAATAGCTCGCCGTCCTCGGAGGTGTAAGTCTCCTCAAGCATCGTGTAGAACTGAGAAATCTTACACACTGATGAAACGCGGCTCCACTTCAGAACGTCAAGAGTTTGCTTCACGATGTCAGCCTGATCAGGGCAGTCAAACTCATAGGTGACAAGCGCGTTCTCAGTTACGACCTTGGTGTATTCCAAAACATCGCCAGTCGAATATAGGCGAACGGTAAAATCAACGGGATACTCTTCCAGCTTATCGTCTCCAACAACCAACAGACTCTCAATCGTGCGCGCCGTGTGAGTGATGGTCAGAAGCTGACTCCCCGGCGTGAATGCCCCGGTCACTGCGTTGGAGAGAGTTGCGCCCCACCATCCTACACTGTATTCCTGATTAGACGGCAGCGGGTGAAACGTCCCGTCAAGCGTGTTTCTGTGAAGTGAGAACCACTTAAAAGCCTCTGTCTGCACGTTATCCGTAGTCTGGGTAGGGTATGTGTATCTGCCCGTCTCAGTAGCTTCGGCCTCAATTCCGGCTGAGAAAAACGGATCGGTGTAGGTGATCTGAACCTTGGCGAGAATGGTCCGAATCGTCTTGTTCATCTCGTAAGCCATATCGTAGGCTTCACGTGCAACTGTAGCGCCCGCGTTGACCGTGGCCATGATCGATTTGTGAATGACCCTTCCAACTGTCGCAACAATCTCAACACCGCCGCCGACGATCTTCCCGGTTTCTCGCGCAACAGCCGCAGAGATATTGACTACGGCTGCAAGGGCTTTCGATATGTCCCGTCCGACTGTGCTGTGGATGTTTACCGTTGCCGTGATTGCTTTTCCGATTGAACGCTGGACCGCGCCAGAGACTTCAACTGTAGCGGCGAGAGCCTTGTGAAATATCTTCATCTTGGTCAACGATGCCACGATGTTGACTGTGGCTGTCAGGGCTTTTGTCATTGCACGCTCAACCGTGCCATGTATGTTTACCGTTGCCGTGATCGCTTTCGTCATCGCCCTGGCTACGGTGCCATGTATGTTGACCGTCGCAGTCAGTGCTTTTGTCATCGCACGCGCTACCGTGCCGTGGATGTTGACTGTTGCTGACAGCGCTTTTGTCATTGCTCTGGTTACGGTCACTGATGCTTCAACCGCAGCCGTGAGAGCCTTGTGGAATATCTTCATCTTGGTCAGCGACGCAGAGACGTTGACCGTTCCTGCTAGGGCTTTCGCAATCGCTCGCGCTACTGTGCCGGATACGTTGATAGTTCCGGTGATGGGCTTACCTACCGCACGCGCAACCGATCCCGAGACATTGACAACGGCAGAGAGGGCTTTGGTAAATATGCCAGCCCGTCCGCCTGCTGCGCCATACCTTGTTGTCCCATATCGATTGCGTCCGTACACAAATCACCTATACTTTCACCGTTGTGTGGATTTTCTTGGCAAGGGCTTTCGACTCTGAAGTGATCGCTGCATCGTAAGCAGCGATCACTTCAGATGTGTGGATTTTCTTGGCAAGGGCTTTCGACATGACATCCGCACCACTCGGATCTTGCCCTGGTGCAATCCATGATCTATGGTATTTCTTAGACACCTCAATCCCATCATCATAAATGCGAGTGATGCGTCGGATCGATATTCGTCCCAAATCGTCCAGGGTGCGATCGTAAGTGACGACTTCTTCAATCCCCTCGCCCACAGGCTCTTGATGCTCAATAGTAAAATCAGCCAGCACCTTCTCGTCAGTGATCGCGGCGACAATATCCTTTGACACATCATCCCATCCGACCATGTTTGAGGTGTCTGCTGGCGTCATAGGGTCGCCGTATTTCTGGCTTATCACTTCGTCGCCTTCCGTATATTCAGTGAGTAAGCGCACTTGGATGTGTCCATTCTCCGTGACTGAGTGGTGAAATTTTTGTTGTTTGTTCATCGCCCCCCCTTTTTATGTCCTAGTCAGTCATATAGACGCCAGAAAGGACAAGTTCCGAATCGTTGGCCCAATCTGCGTCAGTTATATTTGTTCGGACACCGGCATTCGTGATCTCGTGCATGATGACTGTCGTTGTATTTTTGTTTGAGAAACCAATCGGATAATCAGCGAATGAGATCTTGTCCGGCCATATCATTAGAGGAACACTTGACCCCCACGCATCAGCGAGCGTAAACGGCAAATCCTTTACTTCAGCATTGCCGTTTGATGACCCCTTAGAAGTTAGCTGGAGGACAGAAGATATTGTCACGGCATTCCCCACCTTTGTATAGAATCCGGCTTGCTGAGAATAGGTGATACCAACCTTGGCACCACCAAACTGTAGGTCAGGAGTCCAGCTACCCTCTTCATAGTCATCGAGGGTATTTGCATCTGCGCTTGGAACTGCTGTGGCAGGAAAGGCTATCTGCCCTCCATCTAAAGCGACCGTCCCGACATTCGTTAAGTTCTGATCGGCAAAGTCAAAAGCGGCCCCTGCCTGCCCCGATAGAAGGGCCATAACTTGAGCTGGTGTTAGATCGTCAATGTTTCCCGCCGTGATCCTGCCAACAAGCCTCTGCTCTGCAACCGTTACCGCTGCGGGGGTATCATCTGTATTCGCCGCAAGGATCGTGTTAGCATCAAACAGTGTCTTGCTTACCTTATCTGAGAATAACAGCGCGATCTCATCAACCGCGCACACCAACTCAACAACACAGCCAATCGGGAATTCGTAAGCCTCATCACCGACACTGACGTTCTTCGCCAAGGCGTAGTCAGTCGCACCGCCACCCATCGTCAGCACGTGGGTCGCCTTGCTCGTGTAAATGACAAGACACCACTTTGTTTCATCTGCATTGTAGATGTAGATAACATGGCCTAGCGGAGTCGGGCTAGGAAACAGAGTCCCATCAACTAGCGTAATAGTGGTATCCGTTCCCCGCGTGTAGCTCGCCGCCAATGTGCTCTGGCACTGATTCACGCTAGGCGCAGCAATGGTCGTCATCTCTCACCTCCATGAGCGGGACCCTGAATAGAATCCCGCGACCGCTACCCTATAGTATGTCCGGATCGAACTTGACAGTGATCGTGAAGTCAATCGAGTTGCCGACTACCAGATTAATCGCGTCAAACGTCGCCCGCATGAACATCGTATCACCCGTAGGCGGTTCGGTTTCATCGTACGCATTGAACAATCCAACTTCGGTAATCGCCGCACCTGCTGTTGCTTTTGTGATCAACGCACCGGCAACAACTGAGTCATCTGTCAAGGTCGTGGTGGCAACTGCGTAATCATCGTTCACGCGCGCTTCGTTACAACCCGTTTTCGTTTCAAGGTCCGTATTGCCCACAACAGGCGGTGTAGTTCCAACGCCCCACTGTGCCCACTTCGGCGCAATAGCCGCCAATGCTACCAACGCCGTTGTAATCAAAGTCAATCCTGCTGTCGTTACAATTGCAACATCAGCCATGTTTCATCTCCTTTCCTTCTATCCTCTTGCGGCGGGCTTTCAATTCCGCCAGCTTCCTCTGCGTCTTACGCGCCTCTGCCTTCGTCCGCGGTCCTACTATCGTTCCGAGATCAGCCAACAACTCACCCGTACCGTTCGGGCCAGAATATACTTTCGCCGTTATCAGCGTAACTGCACCAGCACCGGCTACAATCCCATCCCCAGCCTTTTCCATCTCCGGCATCCTATACCTCCTCTAAGATAAACGTGGCCCCTTTCCAGAGCCATTGATCCATCGCCAGCAAGCGCGTCCTCTTGAACGGCTTGAAGACTACCGTGTATTCGTCAATCGAATCATCATCACGCTCTACCTTGAAGTTGAGCGTCGAGCCTCGATTGTATTCCGTCATCAGATTGTCAAGCGTCGTTTGATTCATCACCGAGTACGTCAGCTTGAAGCGTTTTTTCGTGGCTATCCTATCCATCACAAGGTCGCCGTTTGCCACTCGGCCCCTTCGTTCGATAACGTAATCCTCTTCCAGCAAGGCACTCCACCCTGACTCGAATAGCGTTTCTGAGTCTTCAACGCCTAGCCACAATCTGCCGGCAACGCTCATAGTGTGCCTCCTCGCCGTTCGTCCTCTGCCTGTAGTGGCTCATAGAGCGCCTGAGCAAGTCGTGTCAAGAGATCCGGCGCTGATCCTGTACTCCGTTTCTCTCCCGCGATTTCCGCCATGGCATCGTATGTCCCCGCATAGACCGCCTCGCCCATGAGTTCGTAATCAAGTGCGCCCGCTGCCCTCTCTTCTGGCGTTAGAACTTCCTCGCCGCCGTGAACGATTGCCATTTGAGGCGCACCGATTGGGCCGGGTACAACGCCGCCTAGTGCATAAGACGGTGCCACTTCCGCATTCCTTATGTCGAAGAAAGGAATCAGACTGATCAGTTCTCTAATAGATTCATCCAATTGTTGCCCAAATTGGTGCGTCTTTGCTGGATCTGTTTGTCCATAGGCCAGTGGAGCGAGAAATGCAAGTGCAGGCGATAGGCTAATTCCGGCTCCAATTCCAGCCAATGCGGTGTTGGCTGACTCAGCCGCAAGTTCTGATTCAAATGCGATGTTCCATATTTGATCAATCGCCCACTCTGCGGCCTTGTCCAGGCCGGATTGGATAATGGCATTCGCCATATCCTTGAAACCTTCCTCTATGATGTCTTGCATCCTTCGTTGATGATCTTCTTCTGCGTCTTCTGTTTTTCGATGGAACGTAGCAAAATCCCATAGCATATCCGCGACTGTAGACGAAACAATGTCGCGATATGTTTCTCCCCACACCTTCACATCGTCAGTGCTGTCCTCTAATGTAATACCAAGCTTTTCATAAAGCGCTATGAGTTCCAACAGCCTCACGGATACATCTTTACTCTGGCCTATAACTGCTTCCTCAGCCGCGATCAGCTTTGCATACTCCGAGCGAATCTTTTCTACAACAACGATATAATCTAAGCTTCCCTTTTCGGTATTATCTAATTCAGCTCTTAGGTCTTCTAGCGCCTTCTCAGCGGCTTCAATCTCAACCGTCGTGAAAGCAGCCACCATGTCTTCGATGTCTTTCGTCGTATCTTCAATCTCATCGCCGACGGTTTCTGCTGTCTCGGATAACCCAAGCCATGTATTGATTAGCTTTTGAGCACCTTCATCGTTTTCAGCAAGAGCTTCTAGCAAAGCAAGAATCGCAATTTTCGCTTCGATGGCCGCCTCTCCAACGGGCACATCCTTCATCTCTTCGCCAATGCGAATGAGTCCAGCAACAATTGCCTTATAAGTGTCTTCGGATAATTGCCCCACATTAAGCAACTCAGCCGCCGCCGTAGAAACAGCATTGATATAGATAGATACTGTCTTTTCGGCGTCGCCCACTAATCCTGGTATTATACTGAGAGAGAGGGAAAGGGATGCTAACGCAAGATCCAATTCCGACGTTTTATTAGCAACCTTATCTAACCCATCTTTCAAAGCAGCAGCAGCAACTTCCGCATTGAGCATCTCTTTTGCAGAACTTTCAACTCCAATGATGAAAAGAGCGATACCCCCAGTCAGTAATCCAATAGACGCGCTGAGAGGATCAATCGCGAAGCGAACCGCAGCGAATCCTATTGCTATAGTAATCAAGGCGGACTTGACTGCGCTTGCGTTTCTCTGTAACCATTCGAGCCCCGCAATAAGGCCATCGAAGATTGATTTGATGGCACTTCCAATTCCCTCTCGGTTTTCCTCCAACCAGTACAACAAGTCCTTCAGGTTTTCAGTGAGGTCTTTTCCGATATCTACCCTGAGGGTTTCCCACCACACAGCAAGCTCATTGAGTTGAAATTGGATACCCGTTGCCATCTCCTCATAGGCCGCATCCGCCGCACCGGCAGAGTTTGCCATCTCGTCTAGGATCTCGCGCAGGTTGCCTAGTGATACGCCGGACAGATTGAGCAATCCTTGTTGTGCCTGAATATTGGTGGTTAACTCGGCTATACTAATCCCCGCTTTGTCGGCAGCTCCCTGCAAGATTTCCACGATGTCTGCGATGTCTCCACCGGCTTCGAGATATGCAGGGAAGGACATGCCAGCAGCCTCAACGAATACCTTGTTGAGTTCCTTGCCCTCGAATGCAACCTCATTCAACAGCGAACGAATCTGTGTCATGCCAACGCGCATCGGGACACCGCTCAATGTGATTTGTGCAGCCGCTGCTGCTACGTTGTGGAATTCAAGGCCAAGTTTTGCAGCTAGTGGAGCAGCCTGGAACAGGCGGGCAGCCAATTCGTCAAAGGTTGTCTTGCCTTCCTTGACGGTAGTGAACATGATATCCGCAGCTTCTTGCGCGGAAATAACTTCAGAGCCGTAGGCATTCACCACTGTCGTCAAACCATCGACTGCTACTTCTAGTTCCGTTACTCCACCGATAGCAGCCTTGCCCGCAATCTCCATGAACTCAAAGACGTTCTCTTTCGGAATGCCTGCGCTGATTGCTTGATACAGAGCTGGAATGACTTTGGTAGGCAGGACAGCAATCTCTTTAGAGAGCGCCTTTACATCCTTCGTCATTTCCTGTCTGGCTTGAGTAGACAGCTCAGGCATCAACGTGAATACTTCCCTCATGCCCGTGTCGAATTCTACAAAGGTCTTGACAGCGGAAACACCAAAGGCAACAACGGCAGCAGTGGCCGCAAGCGCAGCGGCCTTAGCATACTTCGTGACAGACGCAGACATCTTGCCGACAGTCTTGTCGAAGGTCGAGACTTTCTTTGTCGCCCCGTCCATCTTGCGGTCGAAGTCTTTCATGTCGCCCAATAGGGCAACTGCCATAGAACCTACGTTACCTAGTGCCATCCATCACCTCCCCTCCCCCTTAAACTGACACGCTCCCTGATCCGTACAGAGCGCGGATAGCCGCCTTGTCTGGCGAGTCTCCGCCCTTGACAAACTTTGCTTCTGGATCAACGCCTCTCAATCTGTTCTGTAACGCCCAAGCCTGTGTCCACCACCATACGAGTTGCTCTACATTCATTCCCCACATAACAACTCGCGGCTCCCAGTGCATCAAGCCTGTTGTCTCCCCGACGAGTCGGCCTAATCGGATGTAGTCTCGCCGGTTTTTGCGTTTCCCTCTTCAAGGAACTCCTCGGCCTTGTCGGTCATCGGCTGAAGGACGAACTTCATAAAGGCTGAGAACTTAGCCATATTCAGATGCTTCATGAGGAAGTCCGGCGTAAGTTTCGGATTGCTCACAATACAGACATCCGAAACAAGCTGGAATAGATGCCTGAGTTCTGCGTCCGAATCCTTCTCAGCCGCAGCCAGCATATCGGCCTTGCTCATGTCTTGCCGTTTTGCCATTGCCAATGTCACGGCTACGGGAATAACGGAAACGTCAACCACTTCACCGCCCACTCGTGCCAATCGCGGTTCGATGACCAGTGCGTCGAAATCGTAGATGCCCTGTGAATCCTGCTTTGCTCTCATTGAAGCCTCCTAATTGGGGCGAGGTTTCCCCCGCCCCGTTACGTGCTAGTCTGTGTCTTGCGTGTCGGTGATCCCGAATAGCTGTTCACCGCTAGTTCTCGTGCTGTCAATCTTCCCTATCAACGTGATGGGACATGGCACAGGATTCCGGTCATCATCTGCCGGGAAGTCCAGGCTTAACCCATCTCCGATATACGCCTTATACACCAGCATGATCCACGTCTTGTCATTGACGTCGGTGTTGGTCAGTCGAACGATTCTTGCCGTCTTGGAAGTTGCCCCACCCGACGTATAGGTTCGGGAAGTCAGTGGCGTGTAGGTGTAGTTTGCGTACACCGTCGCGCCTGTTGCGATTCCGCCGCGAGTTATCGTAACCGTATCGCCTTCAACTTCGTCGACAAGCGTTTCCGAAACAGTGATTGTTCCAGCTACCGCCGCCGTGACTGTCTTGACGCCATTGTTTGCCGCATCCGTGAATCCAGACACGGTGATGTGATCGCCGATTGCAGGCAGCGCATCCCACGCGCCTGCACTTAGGAAATACTTGCTTGTGTCAGTGACTGCGATCTTCACCGATGCCGTCTCAATCGAGGTCGCATAAGCCCGCGCAATCGTCGTGTAACCATCGGGTCTTGTGACTACAACATAGTCGCAATCCCGAACGTAGGTAACTACCGCCGTCGCTGCATCATCGACTGAGATGCTTGCCACTTCGGACCCGTCACCGTTCTTGTGTTCCAATTCGGTTGCGTCGTAGTCGGTCAACACGATTGCTTCGTCAGTAATAGCTACAGGGTCAGTCGTTACCGTGTCCGCTGTACCAATCCCCGCGAAGGCAATCCCTAGATTGGCAACGTTGATCTCTTGCCATATTCCGTTAATTGTCACGATGTGATCCGTGATACCCTCTTCGATAATCCCCGCGTTGTCGGATTTCACGATTACATCTGTCCAAGATTCCTTGAACGACGCATCTACCAACGCGCCAACGTCCGTGTACCCTCCACCATACGGACCGATCTCAAACTTCACCGATCCGATTCGGATAGTCTTGCTATCCTGTATGTCTGTCTGTTGCTTGTAGGCCATCTCATTCCTCCCAGTAATTCACTTTATAGTCTGCCGGGAATGTCTCCCGCCCTGTCTCTGGATCGTAGACGTGAGTGTCGTTCAGAAAGACAATCCCCGTCACCGTCATTCCCGCGACTACCCCCTTGTACCTCTGAAGGCATTGTCTTATCGCCGTCGCTAAGTCCTCTCCTGCTTCGTAAGTATCAGCCCATGCCGTCACCTGCATTCGCGGATGGGCATAATCTAGAACGTCATCCTGATTCCCACTCACCTTCTTGATCGTGATCCACGGGCCAGAAACACCCTGCGGCGCGCGCGGCTTAATCGTGGTCGTGATCGCGGCCACGTCTTCGTCTGCCAGTAAGAGGGTTCGTATCGTCACGAATGGGCTCATGTTGCCGTCCATTTCTTGACCAACATCTGGACCGCTCGCTTCACTTCGTCATTGACTTCTTTCCGGTTGTTATCCAGCGCCGGTCTAAGGTGAGGCTTGTGCAAGAATTCCTGCGGCGGAGCATAGACAACATCGGTCCCGACTAGGATCTCTGCCTTGCCTCTCGTCTTCAATGAGTTTGCCACTTGAGATACCGCGCTCATATCCACAGGCTGGTATGCCCCGTCAGTCGCCTGTGGTTTCGTGATGTCTCGTGTCTTCGTCCCGATGTGATACGACCGTCTCAGGTTTCCGGTGAGGTAGGGCGCATTCTCTTTCGCGTCATTCGACACAGGAAACGCACCGGCAAGCAGAGCCGCACCAAAGCCCTTGTACATCTCGGCTTTGATCTTCTCAAACTTCGCCATTAGCTTGTCTGCGCCCTTCACTTCCATCCTAATCATGTCTAGTGACCGCCCTCTCTCAAGTTCTGTTACGCAGCCTCAACGAATCCATCATCAGTAATCGGCTGCCATTCGACATGCCAATGGATAGCCCCGCCGAGACATACAGCAGGGCTTCGGTCGCAATGTCGTCCTTCAGGAGGAAACTCCCCGCAGGAGCACTCGAGACAAAGCTCGTCATATTGCTGTCCATTACGTCACCTCACTTGTCAGTATTCTTGTCGTCACACCGTGGCTATCGCACTGAACCAGCAAAATGTCAAACACTACGCTATCAATGACCGCCCTCATCTTCTCTGTGATCGTCGGATAGTAGCCTCTCAGGGATAGCGTGTAGTTTGATACAACGTAAGTCTGGTCGGACTGCTTGACTTCTCGTCCCTTGTTTGGACCATGAGCGCAAGCGATATCAGAATGACCGGCGACCGCTTGCCAATCATCGACAATCTGGCCGTAATCATCCTCAACCCCCTCATTCTGTTGAATGGTGCATAGCGATGGGAAGTAATCCGCCAGCTCTGTCATCATTCTGGGGTCGAAAATCGCTCTAGTCATGATCCCCTCTGCGTTTCAGGCCGATCTATTGAGAGGCCCCTTAAAGCCCCTCAAACGCATTGACCCTACTTCTACACGTCCTCCAATGCCTCATTCACCGTTTGCTCAACCCAGCTCCAATGCCCCAGCAACATTTCAGCTACCTCGAATCCAGCATCAGACGAAGACGTGATCGCATCAGATCTTAGAGCAGCCGCCCGTGCCCTCATCTCAGCCGATACCTTTGCGCCATCCACTTCAACGTCAAGCAACGTAACGACCTTCAAGATTAGCACCTGATTCGATGCCCACGATTCCAGCGCGATAGCCGAAGCGTTGAAGACCGTATCGCCATCAAGATCACCAGCCAACGTAATGAAGGCGTCAATCTCAGCGTCGGAATAGAACTCGTATGTTGAATCTGTATCCTGAATCAACAGCCTGACCTTGCCTCTGTCAGTTGCCAGATCGTAGGTAAAAGTCATATCTACTCCTTCGCCGCAAGGAATACTCGGCCAGTTGCTTTAGGCTCCTGTGTTAGCTTATTTGTCCCATTCCAAGCCGAGTATCCCCTCTATATCTGGCGATCTATCCTACTTGTGCGTAGGCACATCGTGGGTCTAGGTAGTTTCCACCAAGACACAAACGCACCCTGAACATCACGTTGTCAGACTCGAAATCACCGTCGAACGGAGAAATCGGAGCACCGGACAGAGTGACCTTATTGCTCGCCTTCATGCAGATTTTCGGCCCTTCATGTCCACGCAGATGGTCAAGACCAATAGCGTAGTTGAAAGACGTATCAGCGAACAGATACCACGTAGTAGCAACATCGCCGCTCGCGTCAATCTGAGCCAACCAAGGATCGACATGGAGCTGAATGCCTAGCTGTGGAACGATGTTCGTGGTAGGGACTGGAATACCGCCACCAGCGCCAACCTCAGTCCACTGCTTCAGCGCAGACGTAAGAACAGCTCTAGCCTGGAATTCCAACTGAACCGGAACGACTAGATGTAATCCGCGAATGCTCAGAGGGCGTCCGTTAACGTCCGTCTGTGCAGCCATCAAGCCCATTGTCGTTTCCAGGTTCGCAATAGTAAGCGCCAACGCTCCGAGGTTCGTCACGTTCACACCGTCAACGTCAGCAATCGGAGCACCGAACAGAAGCACGTCAGGCCCAGTCGCATCAGCAATCAGGCCCGTCACTTCTGCGTGGTTCGTGTTGACTGCCATCTTCGCATAGTCTTCTGCGATGTCATTGAACGCGCCCATTCCATCGTTGATCAACGCTTCCCAACTGATGTCGAACTGCTCACCAACCTTACGAACCGACCGCGTGTATCGCGTTGCCGAGCTAGGCGTAACAAGGTACTCGCCCTTCTCAGTCACATTCCGCAACACACCACGTCCGCCGTTTCGACGATGCCGCGTATGCGTCAGGAAGTTCGGAACCGTTCCGGTCTTCGTGTATGCCTCATAGTCTGGCTGCACAATGCCATACTGCGCCATCATCTCACGCTCGATAGTCGTACCAAGCAGGTACGGGAAATCGGTCGTTGTGACAGCTTCCTCCATGACAAGAGCATGTCTGCGTGGGCGCAATCCGGCCTTGTTGTTGATCAAGTCCATACCACGCTCAAGCTGTTGTTCCGTGAACCGTCGATTGACCGGCTCCCATCCCTTCCAATCTAGTCCTGCTTCTTGAAACGTATTTGCAAGATCCATCTCGTCACCTATCCTCATCCGGGAGAACGTAGGTCTTATGCACCTGTTGTGCCTTTCCCTTTACGTGTCGCCGCTTTGGGCGTCTCCCTCTTCTTTTTCGCCGCTGCTGCTTTCGCTCGTGCTGACCTTTTCTTCCGCTCATCCTCCCTGTCCTTCTCTTTCAAGGCTGTAGCATTCTCCTCATCCACGCCGATCTCATTGAGCGTAGCTTCAAGCACAATCTGCTGCGCTTCCATCTGCGCAACGTCGCCGTCAATCCGCTCAATCTCGATCTGATGCTCGCGGCGGGAATAGGCCAACTGGCCTAGACCCGCTCTCAGAGCATTCAGCCTATGGACAAGCGTCTCCTTAGCAGACATTCTAGGCCAAGCTCAAGAATGCTTCATCGGCATTTGCTGCAAATTCGCCCAGCGCCGCCGCTGCTTGTGTCATGCCATCTCGGCTAATGCAGCCGTTGGCCCGTAGCTGTTGAGTATCCTGACCGCCAGCCCCACCATTGAGTTTCATCACGCAAGCGTAGAACTCATTTTCACAGGCAACTGTGTCGGTTGAGAACTCAACGCCGCCCTCGAAGTTCATGCCGTTGGCCTTGAAACGATCGCCGATATTCGCACAGTCGATATAGACCAGGCCTTCGATGTTGTTGCCTCCGAGTCCTCTCCCGTGCATGTAGATCTTGATCAAGGAATCGTCATCAGCATGGTTCGTGACCAACGAGTAGTCGGTGTCGGTATCGTTGCTGAACCCGCAATCGCGGAACGTGACAATGAGCTTCTTGCTCGCCGTCATATTCGTGTTGTCGATTCGGATTCCATCAACATTCTCCGCGCCACTCGAAATCGTGAGATTCGCAAAGAACGCCAGATAGTTGTTCGCCCCGATAGCTACGCTCGGCTTGACAAGAATCGCCTCAGCACCCACGGTGCAGTCGATGATCGTCGATTCGTAATCGGGCGTAAGTCCGGTCACAAGAACATCTGTCACGCCTGTCGGGAAGGCCAGCGATGCGGCGGAAGTGTAAGTTCCAGGCATCAGCATAATCTTCTTCTTGGCATCCGTAACCGCTGCGAACGCTGTCGCAAGGGTCAGATACGGGAAGAAGAACGAGCCATCACCGTCATCGTCACCATCAACCGAAACCCAGATGTAACTATCGTTGGAATATCCTAGTGCTTCCCAGGTAGGATCTTGATGGACCTTGACCGCCAATACAGCAGCAGTCCCCGACGCATCTAGCGTGCCTAACGCAGTCCCGAATGGAATCTGTGTCTCAGCGCTTTCGATCTTGCTGAGAACACAGGTCGTGGTATTGATGTAGATTCGATCGCCGCGTGAGATAGCGGATGTGCCGCCATCATTCGAGGCAACTACATTCAGCCACCAAAGCCCCTCAGTATCGACCGCAATCAGATCTGTTGCAGCCGCTGCGCCGGACATTGCCACGCCGACGATGTTGCCAACCACCACGGGATCTTTCCCGTCAACGAATCCGTCCGCATGAGTTGGGTGAGTAATCAGCGACTCTTCAAAAGTCAGTACCCGCCCTTCTCCGCCAGAACTTAGCTCAGTCCCAGCAGATTGACTAGTGTTGTCATAGATGTCGTATGTAGGCATCTCTACCCCCTCTAGCTGTAGAAGAGTTCAGCCATTCGCTTGCACTCTTCGTCCGTTCCTTTTCTCTCGGCAAAGTATGCCGCCGCTTTCCGGGCTACACGCGCTTCGTGCATCTCTGCCGTGTCTTCCGATCCTCCACTCTCGCCCATGCCCTTAATTCCTGGCGCTACTTTAGGTCCAAGGCTTTCGATGTAATCTGTCTCAACCTTGATACCGTCTTCGATGAGCGTGGTCAGCGCCTCTTTATCGAGCTTGCCTTCCTTCATCGGAGCGGACTTGGTGAGTGTTTCAACCAATCGCGTCCGCGTGACTTCAGGCAACTCCTCATTCTTGCTGACCGCTTCAACTATGATGTCACGCGCATCACGCAAGGCTAATGCTTCTGCCAGCCGCGCATTCTCGGTCGTCAATGTCTCATTAGCCTCGGTCAAGGTCGTAACCTGGCCCTCAGCCTCGGTCAACTTCTCTTGTGCTTCTTTCAGTTCCATCGGTTCCCCCTCTCCTTTGGGTTCGTCCAACCATTCCATGAATCGTGCCTCTTCCGAACGTCCATCGCTTTCGACGAAAGCAGCCGCCTCCATGAACTCATTCACTCTCTCGTCTGCTGTCGCCGTCGCTGCTTCATACAGCGGCACCATCTTTCCGCCACGTCCCGCCACGGTCACAAGGTCATACCCCGCACCCGGATTGAACTTTTCAGCGACTTTCGTTTGCTTTCCGCCGATAGATTCCGTTGTGGCTTTCCCGCCCGCTCTGAGCGAGACAGCTGGTCCCAGCTCTTCGACAAAATCTCGCCAATGCTTCGCCACTCGGAATTCGCTATACATGCCCGGACCCACTGGCCCGTTCTTGTCGTAGGTAGGTGTGCCGATGATAGGGCCGACAAGATCCCTAAGCGATCTCTCGGGCCGGTCCTTTCGTTCCTTCAATCCAGGATGATCGACGTACACCTGTCCCCCGTCGAACGCATGAACATCACGGGCAAGCTGTTCCTCTTTGTAGTAGGCCGATGATCCCTGGCCAGGACTGATCACCCGCACCCGCGCTATTCCGTCCTCGTTGATGAATTTCATTCTCCCTCCCACGGGATAAGCTGCCCCGCCTGTTCGACGAATGACGCCGCGACTGGTTTACCAGCTTCGGTGTTCGTTGTCGTCGGGTAAGTCGTCACCTTCTCCACCTCAACCGCCCCGCTCAAAGTCACCTTGCCGTCTACACCAACGGTATAGAGCGCCTTGAAGTATTTCGTCGGATTGCCATCTCCGCCTGTCTCATAGATGACAAAATCATCGAACAGCTCCACGACGTAAGAATACGCATCGCCCGATGTCAACTGTCTGACAGCGTTCCCGACATCCTCGTTCAGTTTCGTGTAGCTCTTCGCCTCTACCAGCCACGCAGTCGCCGTCTTGTCGTCTTCGTCCAACGCCTCGCGCAGCGCCTCTTTCAACGAATTCACGTCAACCCTCCCTTGATACACGTCTCAAAACAGAACACCGACAGCCCGGAAAGCGAGGATACGTCTGATCGCCGCTTGGGAAATCTTCATCGTACTGAATCCAACCAGCATCCGAGTTCTCCTGGCATCCATCGCTCACGTTATTGTCGCCTACCGTCTGCCATTTCTTCTCAGTCCGAATCCCCGTCGCCTCGATCTCATCAATCAGCGTCGTCTCACCGTGTGCATACCCCACTGCGTTCTCGTTGATCGCTACAAGATGAGCCCTTGACTGGATGTGCGCCTGTGGCTTCCCCACAGCGAACTCGCCAAACTGCTTCGTAATCTGCCGCGCTACCTCATCGTAGCTGGCCCCCTTCTCAAGGCCACGAGTCACCATGTTCCCGATGCGCTTCTTGGTCGTATCGTTAACATCCGCAACATCCTTAGCCGCTTGAACCTTCGCCCACTTCACAGCTTCCGGTTGCTTCAATTCGAACGCCGCTTGCATCCCGACTTCCTCGGCCATTGCCGTGTATCCTTGACTCACAGCAGGGACCAATCCAGCTTGGAAGATCTCCTCGCCGTTCATCACCGTCACCTTGAAGACATCGTCTAAGATGCTGTCGATGTCGCTAGTCGCGGACTCGGCAAACCATTTCTTCATCCTCGGTAACCGCTTCGCCACCTCTTTGCCCTGTCGCCTGAACCACGCCCCCACTGCTTTCTCCATGCGATCTGTGTCTCGCTTCTTCTGCAACACAGAAACGGCCTCCACGAGAGAGGCCGTGCATTTGGATACGCGGGTCAAGCATTCAGTCCTAGTCAGGTGTCATCACAGATTCCCCCTCTTCATCGTTCTCCTTGCTTGCCGACATCATCGCTGCAATATCACCTTCGAGGTTGAGTATCTTCGACGCCATCGACTCAATCTGTTCCATCATCGACGCCTCAGCGGATTCATCTTTCTTCAGGTCTTCCATCAGCGCATCGAACACCTTCAGCAGGATCGCAATCTGCGTCGTCTCTTCGGCTATCGCGGCGGATGTCAACTCGGCGCGTTCAAGGCATTGCAGCTTCTCAATGGCGAGTGTGCCCACACGTCCCTTGAGTGTTTCGATCTTGGTTTCGAGATTCTGTAGGGTGATCATGATGGCTCCATTGCTAGGATGAATGCGCGGGTGATGGCGCGCGGGGCAGATAGATCACCGGGACAATCGCCCGATCGTTCTCCACACTCTCGATCTACCAACACCATTCGCGCCCAAATGTCGTCTTTGCCGCGTGCGCCCGGGAAATAGACTGCGTAGTCCACGCCCCTCTCGATCAACTCCCACGCCACCGCGATGTTGTTCGGGTAGTCGGGGATTGCTGATGTGGATTCCAATCCAGGAGGAATGCCACCCGCGCCTATATCGTTGTAAAAACACATCGTCCATCCCAACAATTCAGCGGCCTTGATCCGCAATTCCTCATCCGTCATCGCCATCACTTCGTCTCTGGTCATTCCGCCTCCTTGCTCTTCACCGCTTCGATGAACGCCCCGGCAAGCCCCGTCACCACTTCGCTGATAGGAATCTCGCGGGCTTCGCTCATCGCTTCAATCGCTTGCTGCAGATCCTGCACCGCGCCAGCTACGGCGACGGCTTCCGGCTCCTCGCCTTCGGGGAATAACTTCTCTATCACCTCTTCAATGGACGTTTCACCAAGCACCCTCAGCAATCGCTCGGTCGTGTACTTGGCGTCGATTGTCCCAGCAAACGGACTGCCATTCAACGTAGCAGATGCCACGATAGCATCAACCTGGGCCTTCTGATCGTCTTCAACCAACTTGGGAAAGTCCACGTTGACGGTAGTATCAATCGGCTTTCCTCTTAGGTCGGGATTCTCGTTCTCGGTATCGAAAACGAATGTCTCCTCTTCCCAGGCATCAGGCTCCCACTCGCCGGATAGTGTGCCTTTCACATTCGGATCATCGCTTGTGTATCCAACCTCAGCAACGGATCGAATCACGTACTCGCAGATGCCCTCGATGACCGTCTCCCACAATAGCTGTCTCAGGGAGAAAGCCAGCTCAGTCGGTCGATTCAACGAACGCGCGGTTGCTAGGGTGCCCACAGATACGTCGCCGTAGAACGTCTCAGGCAATCCCGTGGCCGCGCAAACCATGAGTAACAACCGCCGTCCGTCTTCTGCCGACGTCGTTGCGCCCGCTGTACGCAACGGCAGCATCTTTGTAGCGTCATCAGTAATAGCAACCCCGGCTGTTGCCGGTGATGGCTGATATTGGCCGCTTGAGATCTTCGAGTCCAGCTTGTTCTTGACCGCAAGCCGACTAGCCGATCCTGCCTTCTTCGTAATCTGCCAAGCGAACCGAGCATAGGATCGAACAATCGTCGCCCAATTCTGCAGGAACTTGTTGTAAGCCTGCGCCCAATCCTGCGCGGAATAGATTTCAGAAAGTCCGAACTTCTGATTTAGGACACGGTTGACAGCAACGTGATAAACTGGACTCTCCCAGTGGACCGTCTTGCCGTTGTATGTCGGCTTCTGATTCGCTGGCCGATATTCCCAGTCGGGATAATATTCTGTGAACATCTTCCCCGTGGCCACGAAGCGCCCGGATGAATCGCGCTTCTGAGTCCATCGGCGCTCATAGAACCACACCTCGTTCCGGTCTTCTGGGTTCGTTATCGTATCCCAGATCTCATCGAAGACGATGGTGCTCACCCTCACCTGTCCCTCATTGTTACGGAACAACGCAAAGAACAGGTTGCCGTCGATGTTCGCATCCTTCTCTAGCTTCGCCAACTGAATGACGGACGAGAACACTTTCTTATTCTTGCGGTCGTTAACGAACGTCTGCACCACTTCATCGACAAGCGGGTGAGCGGCCTTGATGGTCACGCCTTGCCCAAAGACGTAGTGTGCCTGCGTATCAACGGCGCGGCCAATCAGTGGGTTCTTCTCGTAGAACAGGAACGAGTTCTTGCAGATCTTGCGTAGTCCATCACGGGTAAACTCACGCTCGTCAGCGCCGGATAGCTTGTTCCACCCGACATCTTCAAGCGCAAGCTCTAGCTCGGTGATTGCCTCTGAGTAGTTGTCTCGCATCACGCGGAGTTCTTCACTCAACGATGCGACAGTCGGTTCGGCGTGTTCGGTCATAAGATCTCCATGTCACATGCGATACCTATTTGTAGCACACTTGCGGCTGTTGTGCAAGTGCTTTCCTCACTTAATCTCCACGGCAAACGTCCCGTCTCTGATCGCTTTTCTCCTGAACCTTACGAACCGACCGCGTGTATCGCGTTGCCGAGCAGTCGTCTGCCTGCCAATCCGCCCAGCCTTGCGCTGCCCTCGCTTCAGCTTCTCGCGTTGTTCGTCTCGCCATTTCTTCGTCTCGCGGATGTTCTGGATCTCTGCGTGGTTGATGCCTCTCATGGCGATGGTGAGATGAGTTGACGACTTATGCTCAACCGCAAGTTCCTTCCTCTTCCAACGCTTGATGAACGCCGTTGTCTCGCGGCCTGGTTCCGGTTGCTCTAGGTCGAACTCGTCAACCATCTCGGCTAGTACCATGATTGGATAGTTACGACAACCCTTTGCCATTCTACCTCCCGCAGCACTTCTTGTATTTCAACCCCGACCCACAGATGCAAGGATCGTTTCGCCCTATGTCCGGCTTCGCGCCTTTGTAGTTCTCAGGGCGGCAGAATCGGCCTAGCGTCCCAGACTGCATCTTGCGTAGGAATCGCTTCGATATCTTCTTGCGCCCCTGTAGCGTGGCTGTCTTGCAGCGCTCACTTCGTAGGCCGCTCACACCTCAGCTCCTCTTCCATTAATCCTCCTTGTCAATGATCAATACGGACTTATCTCCTCATCCAAATCAACGCCCATCACGCCCCGTTCCTCAAGCGGTGCGGACTCCAATGTGTGAAGAGCATAGCGAAGACAGTCGGGAAGATCGTCGTTTTTCTTGATGGGCTTCTCGGCATTGTCTACCACCTTGCCCGTTACCGGGTCCGTTTGCCATCGGTACTTAGCCATCTGATCAACGAAGACAGGACACTTGCCGCGCATCACCTTCAGCCGTCCTGACTTGATGATGCCGGTTACCGTGATTATACCCGGTCTGACTGCATTCATCGACTTATAGAACGAGCCACATTGAAGCGGGCGAGCGATTCGAGACGAACAGTGAGGACAGATATATGGGTATGATTCCGTATGCAACTCCTCACCGCACTCTGGACACTCTTCATATGTCATCAAGTTCACAACGTCGGTCAATCGCGCCGGATCGTATAGCCATCCTTGGTTGATCCCCTCAATCTTGGCAAGCATCGCCTCGGCATACTCGCGAGCAGACTTCACTTCCTCTTCGTAGTACTCATCATAGACGTAGTACGTCCCACGATTCCACGCCATGAACAGGCCGCCGTAGTGCACAGCAGGATCGACGATAGCGTAGGTGGGCCAGTCGTCGGGTATCTCGAACGGATCGACGTAGAGGTGGTCCCCGAAGTCAGGATACACAAGACCGAACGGCTTGCGAAATTTGCCGAGGTAGGCCATCTCAAACAGCCACGTCGGCAGAGTCGCCTTTGCGTTGTCGAACTCCTCTCGTGGGTATTCGGGATTCGCGGTTGATGGTGCCTCGATTACCACGATATTGTCCGCGCCCTTTGTCCAAGGAACATACAGATTCTCGTAGTACCAGCCCATGTTCGTAGGGTAGCCAGTAAACAGGACAGGCGCTTCGTAGAACGCGGTTCGCCGCATGATGATCGGCCAGATGAGGGACTTCATCTCGCTGGGCTCATCCAAGACAGCGCCCCTCACGTGATGCCCTTCGATGCGATACGGCTTCTCGGCAGAGCGCATGTAGATGTTGCCACCTGTGGGCAGCTCATATCGCCGCCCGCTGATGTGGTAATGCCCCTCAAGCTCGGTGTCCCTGAATCGCTCCTCAATCTCGGGCAGGATCATATCGTTAACCATGTCGCCCGTGCATCCGATGGCTAGGTAGCGTGCGCCCTTCCCATTCCCAGCCTCATGGTCACGCATGATGAGGTAGGATAGCCAGGCAGGAATCCACCACGTTTTCCCGGAGCCGGTCCCACAGAGCATGATGATGTAACGCTTGCCCTCATCAACAGCGGTGAGAGTCGCGTCCTGGAACCAATAGGCGGTGACGGTCTTCTCAGGCGCTTCGGTTGGCATAACGTCCCTTGATAACTGCAAGTTCTCTACGCGCACTAGTCACAACAGCCTCCTTGGGTTCATTCATCTTCTGGCTCTTTCTTCGCTCCTCGCACGATCACCAACGGGCCTTTGATCTTCACGTCGAGTTCGCTCCGATCAACGAACATGCCAAGGTGCTTCCCGATGTCCACTAAAGCGCCCTTCTTATCGTGGAACTTGATCTTCACCTTGCGCACTTGGCGGGCATTCTCTCCTCTACCTTCGAAGTAGTCCTCAACCAACGTCTCGGAGATCGCGGCTGCCTGCTCCCTTGTGAGGCCGGATAGGTCAATGAATGGATCGCCGTCTGGTCCGATTCTGATGTAGTCCTTCATGTTCGCAAAGCCAAGCAGTGCCAATTCCTTCAACACCATATCGGCAGTGATCTCAGTGCGCTTTGATCTCTCTTCCATGATTACAGCAAGAGCTTCTTGGATGTACACTTTTGACAACAAGTTTGCCCCGATCTGTCGCGAGGTCTTGGCGCTATACCCGGCCCGTATAGCCGCTTGTGTTGCATTCAAGTCTACCGGATATTCCTCTACGAATCGTTGTTGCTTATCCGTTAGCTTGCAGGTTTTTGATTCGCCTGGCATTTGCACTCCCTTATCGCCGCAACACACATCGCGGCAACTTGGATCAGTTCCTTTCGTCCATCTTCGTCGCGCTTGACAAGTTCCCAATACTCGTCAAGCTCTTCCAGTATAACAGCATACGCCTCATGCTGGCTGTGAAACGCTGGGAACTTCTTCCGGGCGCTCTGAATCTCCGCTTCGATCTGCTGGTAGATTGTCACACTGGCCCCCATCCGTTTCCGAAATCTGGTTTGGCGCGAATAGATCCATCCTCCACGCTTCCCGCCGCCTTTTCATCAAGGCCAGATACTTTTGATACGCTTCGCTTTTGTGCTGTGAAAAGCCCAGCCCTTTGCTCCAATAGTCGTTCCTCAGCAGTGACTTGCAAACTCTTCTCCATGACGGAACCTTCCTTTTCGCTTCTAGCGCATAGTCTGCTTCGTCGGGGATCCCTTCAGGATAGCCGCGCTCCATCCACCATCTGTTGAATAGTATGATCTTGTTTTCGTAGTGTTCCTTAGTCTTCGGCGGCATAGAAGACACGAGTAACTTAGAAAAGCTCTCCCAGGTATGTCCGGGCGGCTTGGTTATCTTCCGGTAGCCGTTGATATTGCCCCACTCCTGAACATACATTGCCCCACCATTAGCTCCGTTTACTCGCGACACCACACGCGCCCACGTTTCTGGCTCTATGATGTGGAATAGCCACAGGCCGCGTCGCTGATCGTCTCCGTAGGGCTGGCAAATCCTCATTTGGTGTGGCGTCAGCCCTGCTTTGTTCATGTAGTCGTATAGCTCGTTGTATGGCTTGTCTGGATTCTTGTAATGGTATACCCAGATGTCCGATGTCTTCCAATCGTAGACCGGATAGATATTGTACACTTTGTCGATTACTCGCGTTGTCCACTGCCTGCCATCTAAAGCCTCTTTCGTTCTACTCGCAATCGTCCGAAACCTGTTGAGACTTTCATCAGATCGTATACCGACGAAGCAAGCACACCGCTCGCCATTAGCATACCACGCCCCGAATTCGGGGACAAACTCTTCAAACTCCATCCCGGAATGAAAGAAAGGGAACGAATCATTCCTAGATATAGCCTCTCTCGGCATCTCGCGTATCCAAGCATCCTCCCTGTCTTTATCCCAGCACTTCCAGAACGCTTCGTATACGCTCACAGCATTGCGAAGATGAATCGGCAAGGCGACCCAGAAAGGCTTTGTGTTGTCGGCATATAATTCATAGCACAGCCTGATATGGTCTATCGTTAGCTTGTACTGGCCCTCAAGATCAATAAACAACACGCCGACCTCTTGCTCTCTCTTAATCGCTTCATCCATCACAAGGTGCAACATAACCGTGCTGTCTTTACCTCCACTGAAGCTGACGTACACTCTCTCAAAATTATCGAAAGTCCATGAGATCCGTTCGCGAGCAGCCGCGAGGACGTTTATGCCTAGCTTCGTTTTTGGCATTTCCCCTCCAATAACGGCGACTGTTCTTGCCTCGCATTATGTTCTTGCTCCCATTTCAAAATAGCTTCGTCGGCTTTCGCGTTAGCTTTGTCCTGTTGTTCTTCTGACAAGAAGCCCCACGCCCATCTAGTTATATCTTCCGGACAATCCGTGGCAAGGCAACAAGCGGCGTGACCAATCCATGCTTGCCTATTGATGCTTGAACAAGTCAAGTTCTGCTCGCAGGATATAGGCCATTCTTCTATAACTTTCAACATCCACTCCCCGTATAGCTCCGCATCCCCTGTGAACTGAATAGCCGCTTCCAATAGCTCTTCGCGCTTGCTGCCGTGGACATTTCGCCACATTCCGTATTTATGCTCTTCCCACTCGCTATAATGGTGGTAGATCTGTTTCATGCTGTGTCTCCAATCGCCAACGAGTCGTCCATATTAATAACTGATACATCCGCTTCCCACGCCTCTGTGAATTCTTGGTCTGCGAACATCTCTGCAAGGCCACTTATTTGGGCAAGCCTCAATACTTCGTCTGGGTCCATTCCCAACTCGCGTCCAATCTTTTTATCTGACCAATTGCGGCGCTTGAGTTCAACGACAATCTCTGACATTGAATCAATGCGGTGTTTCCCCCTGGCCCTGTTATGGCGAATCGTTGCCGCTATTCTGTCTCCACGATCTTGTCGATCAACGTTGATGACTGACAGCGGTAAGTACCCTTGGATTCGCGCTTGCACGAGAAGGCTTTCTCTCCCCACTCGGTTACGGTGGAATCCGTCTACTACTTCGTAAGAATCTCCGCGCGTCCAAGAAACAATCGGCTGCGTATAGCCGTCTTCCTGGATGGAGTGTTCAAGAAGCTTCATTTCAGGAGGGGCTACCTGGTTTGGGTTATAGTTGTTTGCCTCTATTGAAGCGAATGGAACCCAAAGAACACAATCCACCGGCTCCTTAGAGAATGGCCCCGCTTCATGCAACATCTCACGAACATCATTAAGAACTGATACTTGCTCTTCAAAGTCCATACCCTTGATGGCCTCACACAGTGCTTCCGCCTGCCCGCGAATTCCATCTATCTGTGTGGTTGTCTCATTCATTACATCACCCCTTTGAGTAGGTTGCGGTCGGCCCGTCCAGCTCAAAGACAGACAACGAATTGCCCCTGAAAAGGCCTCCCGCGATTGCATTATACATTCAACCGCTGATGCCCGTCAATAATCGCAACGATCAGCCAGAAGATGGGAATAGGGTGAATTCTAGCCTGACCGTGCCTAGGAATTCATTTATCTCACCGCTGGCAACCGCTCGCCCGCTTGATCGAAGTCGATCGACGTACTCTGCGGCCCCATCGTTGGCTAATCCATCAGCCTGCCTCAGTTCACTGGCACGATTGCCTATGCTGACGCTGCGGCTGCTGATGATACGGCTGACGGAATCGGATAGCGTATCAATGGTCTCGCGTAATTGCTCGTTCTCCTTGTTGAGTTTCTTCAGTGCCTTCTCAAGTTCTAGTTTCGTCGGCATCGTGGTCCTCCTTGTCTCTCCAAACATTCACTACGTCGCCAGCAACTGTAACGTCTGCGCCGTCTTCGTCTTCGCTTTCAAACTCTCCTCTGCAATAGATCTTGTCGCCGTCTGGGAACATCAACACGACCCGCCCACCTACTCCTGGCCTGAAGTCGTCCACAGTAATGGCGTGAAACTTATCGCCTTTCAGCATCCTGATCTGATCGCCACGCGATAGGGTGAATTCTAGCCTGACCGTGCCATTGTCCATGTCGATCTTCTTTACCTGTAGCGGTTCATACATCATCTACCTCCTGCCTCACACCCGCAATCACAGAGCCGCCTTTCAGGACGATCTCTCCTGGGCGGATCTCAACTTCCTCATCCGTCGCCGCGCTCACCTCGCGATAAGAGCCGGTGAAAGTGCGGTACTTCTTCTGCCTTTCAGGGCCCGGATACTTCTCATTGAATAACGACCAGGCTTCTGCTGGGGGTAACTCAGCGAACCATCCAGCGACCTCGGATAGATCGTCTTCCGGTATCTTGCGCAGCCTGTCGGCTACGTCGATGTCTAGCGCGTTCATGTCCTGACTGTCGCCACGGAAGCCATTCACGCGGATGCGCTTCTTGACCTCTGCGCTGGACAGGCCAAGCGATGCCCCGAGGTCTAGGTAGTCCTCACTTCCAACCGCAGGCGCAACGCCCTTGTCCTTGAACCATGCGAGATATTCAGCAACCTTCCACGCGGCGAGGCGCTCTTGCTGAATCAGGGCCTTGAGCTTTTCCGACTTCGATTCGGCTTCCTTCCAATCCCAGCGGACGTAGAACCAAAGATCAGACTGAGGAACGACGCGGCCATTCGGGGCGCGGATCTGCATGAGGCCTTCGCAATCAGCTATCCCATTCTCATCGAAGTTCACTACTTCTCTGGGCCATCTCAGATTCGTCGGCGCAATGAACTCTTCCCACACGTACACCCGCCCTTGATGGAATCGCGCATGACACTCGCCACACGATGCTGCTAGATTCGGCGGCAAGTTCTTCCAGTGCGTGGGAGGAAGCCCGCCTCTGCCTTGGTGGTCCTTGTGGGATATCTGATCGGCGGGAACTGGCGAGCGGTGGAAAAACTGGCAGTGGCCTTCGTCTCGTTCCATCACCTCGCGGCGGGTCGCGTCACTGATCGGCATCTTCAACCTCACATGCTGGCTTCACCACGCAGCTTGCACATAAGTCGCGGTAATCTGCCATCACGCCTCCTTGCTCTCGTCCTTTGCTTCGCAGGAATTCCATCCCAACAGGCGGCACTATCGGCTCGCTCTGTCTCCTAATCTCAATGAAGAATCTATCCAACGCGATGCCAATCAAGTGAGTTGCGTGCAGTCCGGTGTCTTCGTAAATCTCTCGCAACGTCTCGATGTGCCGCTCGTCGAGGTAAGTTGTGTAGCGTTTCTTTGCCATAATCTCACCCCCCCCAAGGATGTCAACATAGTATACCATACCATGTACACGCCGTCAAACCAGCGTCATCTGCCCCGACTTGTCCAGGCTCCACAGGGCGCACGATTTCTTCACGCCTCTCTCGGTCGTCCAGT
>Ga0208015_1000219_pt1 | contig 37320 bp, 55 predicted proteins | sample 26BtaG_FD_184101 | JGI IMG/M metagenome (GOLD analysis project Ga0208015, IMG submission 184101) | Marine viral communities from Cariaco Basin, Caribbean Sea - 26B_WHOI_OMZ_CsCl (SPAdes) (version 2) | ecosystem: Environmental > Aquatic > Marine > Oceanic | place: Caribbean Sea: Cariaco Basin... | reverse complement strand
TGCCATTAGAGGCTGCATGTTTAGGCTTTATTGGTGTTAGAACCGTAGATCGTTTAGGGGAATATTCAGGCAAGAAGAAGTAATACTCTTTACTTTTTCCTTAGACTTGGTATATTCTTATAAATGACCTTATGGTCAAGGAAGCTAAAAGGCCAGTTAAAACCGAAAAGACCAAACATCAATATTGAATAGCTTTTATCAGGTTAACTGGCTTTTTAGTTGGCTATATAGTTCCTCTAAGTCTTTGAGGGAATATTTCCGTAAAGCGTGTCTCATGCGTTTAAGCTCGTCCATCTGTTTCTGTCCCAGCATGGCTATTAGTTGTTTCCTAAACGACATTTGTACAGAAGATGCAGGGTGATGCATCCCTAAACGATGACACCTGAAGCACAGGTAGATTCCATTGTCAAGGTTCCAGCGTAAAATCTGTGGTGATTTATGCTCGATATGATGGCAATCTGTTCCAGGCTTGGCACACAGTTCACAGTATCCTGCTGATCTTTTTTTGATGATTTCTCTCCAGAGTTTATCCAATTTCCTAATCCAAGTTTTTCTAGTTGTTTTTTTCATCTGTGTCTGATTACATCAGTAGCTTTTAATCTAAATATACCGCGCATCGTTTTAACTTTCCCTTCTATCGGTAAGCGGTCAGCTTTCAGAGCTGAAGCACATAACATTTTAATTGCAGCGACTAAATGTTCAGGCGGTGTACCTCCTATGAATCTAAGAACTTCTCCCCTGTGTTCGCAAAATTGAATATTGAGAGCAAAATGTTGTGCTGGTTGTCTTCCCCAGGCGGTGCTCCAATCCCATTGATCATCTGGAGCACCATCGTCCATACGATAACGTCCTAGGACACTAGTTGTTGTCACATGCGTCAAGGTAACATTGTAATATTTTCCCTGTATTATCAACAATCTCTAATATTTTCGCATAATTATCAGGGTCAATTTTTGTACCTAGTCTAATATGCGTTCGTACAGCTCGTTGTAATCCTGTTAAGATTATCAAAAGATGTTCTTGATTTTCTAGAGGAGTTTGTTCAACCTGACGATACTGTTGATCCATACGATGATATAAGGCTGCTAGATTTTGTTCATCCATTTATACAAGTTTTATAGGCTGAATTGTTCCAAAATTTATTATTTAATAATTGACTAACATAGGCTTGAGTAATGTTAAACATTAAGGCAATTTGTCGTTGTGTAATGTTTGGTGATATTTCTTTCATTAATCTTATTCGTTGAACTTGAAAGCGATTTAATCTAGCATTCGGATTACGTTCACCCTTATTAGACCTTAATCCTATTTTATGAGCGTGCTTTAAATTCTCTGTTCTTGTACACCACTCTAAATTGTCAACATGATTATTAAGCTTGTTTCCGTCTTTATGATTTATTTCTGTACAATTCTTTCGTTTTTTTAAAAAATTCAAGGCCACCAGTCTATGCACTGTGAACATTTTAGGTTTTTTATTTTTTCGTACTTTGGTTACCAAATATTGATCTTTTTGATTGGTATGAAGTTTTAATTTTTTGTATGTTTTATTGGAAAAGATTTGACCAGTGGTGCTAATTTTATAATCGGGATATCCTTTTATTGTTTTCCAAATCATATTTATGGATTAAGTTCTAAATTCAAATGATTCATCTACAGATTCATCTTGTAGAATATCTTGTAAACATTCTCGAACGTTTTTGTTCCAATTAAATTCGCTTGTAGCATAGCATTTATAAGGTGAAATTGCATTAGCACATCCGTAGTCTGTTCCTAAAATAGTCCTGCCCCCTCCAGATAATTGTCCAAGCAATGTATTACCTTTAAGATAATGATTATTCAAAACATCTCCAATAGCTGCTATTCCTTGTTCGAGCGTGTCATAATGTTTAATAGCTCCTCCGTCTGTATTCCCGACATTCCCGATGTTATTGGTTGTTTTTAAAGCATTACCTAGTGAGCTATCCGCTTGAGCTATACATACAAGGATCTCTGGTTTTACGTTATAAAGAAGTCCAGCAGCTTTAAATAAATCACCAGTTTCTTTTACAAATTCCGCTCCATTAATTTCCAAAAAGTTATCAATGCCTCCTATTTCAGTGGAGACGAAATTGCCTTTTCCTTGTTCAGGTTGTTTATCCCATTCAATTTTTTTTACCAGGTCTAATAAGTTTTCATCTTCTTCCAGAGGTCTAACGCCTGAGAGATATTCGATAACTTTAATTTTTGCCAGATCACTTTCACGTTTTTTGAGTTCTGTGTCTGCTTCCAATCGCAATTGATCTGTGTAGGCATACACTTTATTTCTGTTTTCTTCAGCGGACTTGTAAAGTTCATAATATAATGAAGTTTTAGACGTAGTTGCAGTATACACCGTCAACACAACTGCGAGAATGGATAAAATTATTAATCCATATTTAATGTAGTTTTTTACAAGGTTCATGAGGAATGAGGGTTAAGTTTTATTATTTTTTCAGCCAGAGCCATAGCCAGAGCTATAGCCAAAGCCAGAGCCATAGCCAGAGCCATCGCCATAGCTAGAGCCATGGCCATCGCCATAGCTAGAGCCATGGCCATAGCCAGAGCCAGAGCCATAGCCAAAGCCATCGCTATAGCTAGAGCCAGAGCCATAGCCAAAGCCATCGCTATAGCCAGAGCCATCGCCAGAGCCAGAGCCATAGCCATCGCCATGGCCATAGCCAGAGCCAGAACCATAACCATCGCCATCGTCATAGCCAGGGCTAGTTTTAATTAAGAGCGCCATATTTTTACTTTGTTAATAGATTTCTGTGCTTTTCTTGTACAAGGAATGATTTCGCATACACCAATTATTTCGTGTTCTCCTTTTATTTCACAGGGGAATTTACAATTTTTTGGTTTGCTTACTCCATCGACTGAAAGTTGTGACAATGAAGCCGCTCCATCCCAGTACCATAATCTTCGCGATTTGAGCAGAGTGACTTCTCCATCGTCACGATTTTTTAGATAACCAGCAAAAGCTCCTGCATCTTTCGATCTTACGATGACGTAGGGATAGCCTTCGCAATCTTCGGCTGGTTCCTTGTCGACTTCTTTTTCCTCTTCAAAGTGATCTTTGAGAGACTCGTATGTCTCATCAGACATTTTTACGGTTTTCATGATTTTTTGGTTAATTGTTATATATTATATATAAAGTTATTTGCTTTCACGCCTTCGTTTAGACAGCATGTTTTCATGAAGTCTGCACGGAGTGCATTTTCTGTACCAGTTGCCTGTCCAAGGATTCTTTTTTTGTACTTTTTTGCTGCACATTGTGCATCTTTTTTCTTTAATGGCTTTTTTTCTCCATTTAGCTTGTCTTTGGTTGCCTGATTGTCTATGTTTGAATATGTGTAGTGTCCATCCAAATATTTCTATTTTCATATTATTGGATAAAATATTGATACAACATGCTCCCAAAAAAGAAGAGAGCCATAATTATGATTACAATGCCAAGGAGTCCATCATGCGTTCTGTTCAAGAGTGTATGTATTCCGAGAGCAAGAAAGACTCCAAAGGCGATTGCTAGTATTGCGATAATCATAGGAAATGAGGTTAAATGATTATTCTGTTGCTTCAGCAGCTTCTGCTTCCAACTCTTTGATCTGATTGTCGATCATTTCAATTGGAGGGAAAAGCTCGTCTACGTTTTCAGTAGCAGGTTCTTCTTCTGGTTCAACTACTGGATCTTCACAGCCTACCATGATAGTAGCAGTTAAAATTAGAAGAATGATTGAGATTGTTTTCATGTGTATGTGGTTATTTGTTAATATATTTATAAAGGACAGCCATGAGTATATACCAGAACGAGCAGTACAGAGCTGTCATAATAAGTATCATCGTAAATCCTACCATTGCATCTGAGAAATCATTAACTTTTCCTGCTTCCCAAGCACCCCATGCGACACCAAAGACAAGTATAGTTATTGCGCTACATGCGTGAATTCTGATCAGAGTGTTGATTATTTTTTTGCTGAACATAGTTTTATTTGGTTAAATCTTTTGCTATTTCTAAAATCAATTTTTCTAGATCTTCATAAGAAGCGTTGAAAAAACAGCTCATATGCGTATCTGTTGAACAAGAAATCCCCCACTCAGAGAGACGTTTTATTGCTTCTTTCTTTTCTTGTTTCATATTTGTGTGATTAAGAGATAAACAAATGTTGCAGCCCAGCTTGCTATGAATATCCAGAACGCTGCCCAGAATATTCTAAATAAAATGTCAGGTTTCATAGGATGTGAGGTTATGATCTTTTAAATGATTTTTAGATAAACTTTGATAACAACTTAATTTCGTTTCAAGTGCTTTTACGTTAGCGTATGCTTTATTATAATCAGCAGAGGTTTTACTTAATCCAGTCAAATAATCCTGATACTCATTGTCTCCCAAGGCACGTCTTTGTATCTCTGCTTGTGAGAATTCTTCTTCAGAATGTTTCAATTCGTAGACTGCTAAAACAGCTTTCTTTTGATTATCCAGATTTTCGTGCTCGGTTTTAGCACGCGCATATTCAGCGTAAACTTTGTTACAGTTTTGAATAATCGAACGCAGTCCTCTATTTATCATCGGTAGATCCATCTAACAATAAATTAATAATTATTTGTTGCTGTTCTGCGATCTTTTTCCATTTAAGTAATTGCTGGTATATAAATTCTTGATTTTGTTCGGTAATGTTCATGTTAATTTATCTATTATTTCATTCATATTTTTTTCTAAATCGTTTAATCTTCTTCTTACTGTTCCTAATTCGTGTGCATGAAAATTAAGTAATTCAGATATGTTTTCTTGCATGGCCTGAGTAAATCCATATGCTGAGGGTTCAACACTAGTTTTTTTTCTCATTCTTCCCGATTTATAATAATACCATTTTTCATAGAATTTTTTAAGCCTAGGTCTTTTAGTTTTTCTGATCTTAATTTTTTTCATAAATCACATATTAAAAATAATAAATCTGTATACTTTTTAAATAATTCACTTTTTCTTCTATTGCCCTTACAAAGATTGTCCAAATCTTCTTTAAATTGTATTTCTAAAGCTGTAGGATCAATTTCACTTAAAGTAGTACACATACATCCATCATCACGATCATTATGGCAATCATGATTATCTATGTCTTCTTCTGTCCATATATTGCCGTTCATGTCTTTATATAATTTCATAGTTTTCAAGGTTAAAATGGTAAATCATTGGAATAATCATATTCTTTTTCAGGTGGTGGATCTGGAGGTGGTGGCTCCTCCTCTAACGTCTCAGCAGGCGTGCCTCCCTTTGATTCTAAGAGATTTAATCTCTCTTCTAGTAGTTTGACTCGTTTTTCTAGCAAATGTGTTTCAGAGGGAAGTTTAAAGTTGATGAAGTCACCACTCTTTTCTACATCTAATTCTACCGTTTGTCCTTCTTTGAGATTATTTGTTTGATCTTTGTAGTCGCACATACCCATCCGCACATCTTTTCCGTCGAGTCCTGTGGTGAATATAGTGACATAAGCGAACTTGTTTCCACGTTTGTCGACATATTCTGTACCGTCTTTTTTGTGTGTGTTGCGGTAAATCTTATTAATTTTTATAGATTTAAGCATGGTTGATTGGTTTTATTAAATTTTAGTTCTTTCATACGGCGGTGCAGGGTTAAAGCCCCTAGAAAAGCTTCAAGATTTTGTTCGAAGTCGTTCATATGTTGTACCTCGAATGCCCCATCTTTCCCGCACCGCACGATGATAGTATGGTCCACTTTAATACTTGGAAACTCCTCTTGTAAAGCTTGTTTATAAGCAGCCAGTTGGAGCCAGTATTCGTCCCATATTCCGCTAGATGTTTTTATGTCTCCCGCTACGGTCTTGCCGTCTATGACTGCCGTGAAATCCATTGTGCCTGCGTAACCGTGTTTCTTTGAGTAAATGATTCTTTCGCTGTCTCTGAACTCTACTTCATTCTCAGTAGCCCATTTTAAGAATTGTTCGACAGCTCTTCTCAACATGGGATTGGTTGGCATTTTAGGATCTTCTTTTAAAATATATTGCTCGACCCACGTGTGGAACATAGTCCCGATGTCTGCTGCTCGTGTAGTAAAATCACGATGCGCTTTTTTACAATTATCCACAAGACTTTTCTTTTCAATCTCGTCAATAGCTTTACCAACTTGTAAATGTTTTTCTATGTATTCACTTGCTTTGTTCGCACTCCAGTATATGAGCGCAGGTTTAGCAATTATGTTGAGGACGCTGGTAACTCCGTCAACAGTTTCTCCGTCAACAGTATAGTGGTGTCGCTCCTCGTTGAATTTTAATTCAATCTCCCCATTGTACATTTTAGTTATTTCCATATTGTTAGTTGGTTAAACCAGAATTGATATCATCATAATAATTATTCCATTTTTCATTTTCACATGTTTTAGCGAATCGTTGATGTCCATAATATTCACTTTCTAAACGACGAATACTGCTTCTAGTGTCACTAAAAGCACATCCGAACGAACAATAGAAATCAGTGTTGTGCAACGATTTTTTGCACACTAGGCATTTGAGTGGCTTCATAGGAATGGTGGTTAAGATTTATTTTCTACTTCTTTTGTCATGATAGTTCTAACGTATGCGCTCCGGGACAATCCAAATGCTCTTGACGCATTGTCTAGCTTTTTTAAGAGTTCTTCAGAAACGTTGATCATAATCCTGATATTATTCATATTACTTTTATTATGTGACAGCTACATGATAGCATGCTGGTAGCAAGGTTGTCAAATGAAAAATCAAATTTCTTTTCTAAATTCTAAAAATTCTATTAATTCTTTTCGGTCGAGGATTTCTTTTTCTCCAGTGATTAAATTTTCTACAAATGTTCTGTCATATGGGGGATTGCCTTTGACTATATATGCTTCAAATTTATGCTTAGCGATCTTGTTAATATATTTAAAAACCTTTGCTAAAACTGTTAACGCTTCTAACTGTGACGCCGGCGTTTTTTCTCTTTCGTGTTTGGATTCTATTATCCTTAAAATCTTTTTACTGCGTTTGTATTGGAGCATGTCAATGTTGATAACCGTCATTTGTTTTGAACATTCTGTGTGTGCAAATTCGTTAAGGTCTGATCCGAAATATTTTAATTTCCTTTCTTTGTCTAATTGTTTTTTTGATTTAAAGTTAAGCATGGAATCTTGATTTAGAAATATTAAAAGATTGCTCGTCAATCTCAACGCCGATAGCTTTGCGTTTAAGTTGATGAGCTATATGTGGAAAAGTTCCAGATCCCATAAACGGATCAAGGGCTGTGTCACCTGGGCTTGAGAACGCTTCAATTAATTTTGATGCTCCGTCTTCTCCTTGTTGCCAATCGTGTCCGTCTTTTTCCATTTTATCATCACCTACGTAATCCTGAAAAACTTCTGGAATCTTTTTGAATGGAGGTTTCTGGAAGACAAGCACTGGTTTCCATCTACACATAACCCCTCTGGGATGAATGATTTGTGTAGATCCTGTATGATATAAACAGAACGTCCAATAATAATCTAAATGTTCAGACAATCTTTGGTAAACTTCCGGAAGATGTAATTGTCCTGAATAACATACGAGAAATCCTGAAGGTTTTAAAACGTTTGCTGCTAATTTCGCGAGATCGCTCCATAGCGGAAGATACTCTTGTGGATATGGAGGATCTGTTAAGATTAGATCAATTGATTCTGGTTCAAAATGAATATTTCTAAAGTCATCATTATAAAATTTCGCAGGAACGCCGGCGTTTTTCCCTTGCTCGGCGGACTCATTCCTGCGCTTTTCTTTCTGGAATAATTTTATTTCGCTTCTTAATCGTTTTGCTGACCAACCATTGTCTTCTGCTAAAACAAGCATTTCTTCTTGTTCGTTGGCTTCCAAGCCGGCAACTTCTTGATGATGCGCAAAGCTTAGATTGTTACGTCGACTTAACATTTGAACATGTTCGCAGACAAATTTGATTTGCCTTAATGTGTCGTAAGTGTATTTAGTTTCTTCTAACGCTTGTGAATATATTTCACCATATTTTTGTTCGCCAAAAGCTATCCAGTCACCCACCCACCATTGAACAGACTTAGTAGTTGATTGAAGTAATTCACCTAATTCGCACCAGTCTCCATAACTTATATTTTGATCTATTTCTAATCCGGATTCGTTAAATTTACACTTTGAAGAAACGAGTTTACCTTGCTCGTATTGGATTAGTTGTGTCATACTGTATTTGTTAGTTGTTAAACGCTGACATTGTAGCACTCCTTCCGCAGAAATGCAAGGAGTGTTACTTTTTACTTGATTTATTTCTTGATTCGCTTATGATGACACTGGTAGTATCCATTAATAAGCTCCTATGTATACGACGATTGTTCACCCGTTGAGAAAGATGTATAATATGTCTATTAATGAATATTGTGTGCTTGAGGCTGTGCACAATTTATCAAACAACACCAAGTATGACGGTTGGTGTGTCCTTTCATTTGAAAAGATTGCGGCGGCGCTTGATTTAAGCAGACCTACGGTTATTCGTGCGTTTAAAAAATTGGAAGGAACTAGTCTCATAGAAAAGCGCAGGCAAACCAAGCAAGACACTGCTGTGAGAACATGTGACGAGTGGAACGAATGGTTTATGCCAGAAAAAGCACATTTGCTGGTAGGGATGAAAACTAATAACAATGAAATTGTTGGAATCATTCCAAAGCCTGGTTCTGATGGTGACACCACTAGTATCAAGTTGACACCAGACCAGTATCAAAATGATACTGCAACTAGTATCAAAATGATACCTAATACTAATAAAGATACTAATAATAATATAACCACTACAGGAGTTGACAAAAAGTTAATTAAATGGTTAAAAGGGATGGAAGACGTTTCGTCTCCTAAAGGACTAGCATCTACCTACTTGAAAAGGTATGATTGGCGGGCGATTGACAAAGCACTGGGGAACTTGTGTTGTACCAGTAGGTCAAAGTTTACTGAATTATGTGAACATTATGGAAATATTTAACAATTAGTATTTAGGACTCTCAGCAGAAATGTTGAGTTGGAGAGAATGGCTCTTTGGCTCTCAACTTAGCTGGTGGCGGAATAGGTAGACGCTAGCCATAACGCAGGAGTGAACGCCTGTTTATAGCTTCACGGGGCTTTCTGTGGGGCGGTAGAGGTAAGAAGTGAAAAGCTGGAGTGCTTTCGTGGCCACGCAACCTCAACAATCTTATGCAAGGTGCAAATCCTTGCCCAGCTAATGTTGAGGGTTCTGAATATTAAATATGAGTAATATGAGTAATTGGTTAAAAAGGGTAAAAACAGGCAAGAAAAAGAGGGGGCGGGCAGAGTGGATTGAATCTACGGTGGTGAACCGAGAAATGTTTGTGCAAGCCCAGTCTACGATCAGGAAGGGAGATCGTCACTTTTACAAGAGACATATTGTTTGTTGCGCTGAATGTGGGAACAAGTTTAAGATGGATAGGAATAAGGCTCGTGCTTATGATCATAGTGGATGGAAAAAGAAATGTCCTCTTTGCAAAAGTGAGCCTGAAAAGAAATATTTAATGGTTGGTAAGAAGCAGAAGTTAACGATAAAAAGATTACACGAAGCTCAAGGATGCACTGTTAGAAAAATGACCTTAGAAGAAAAAAAGAAATTTAAAGTATGAATAAAATAGCAACAAGATATCTTAAATGGATTTCACAACGTCATCCATCAAAATCCAACGAGTATCACCGTGAAGTTGCACGCAAACACTGGGACAAGTACGGACGTGAGGTGATTGAGAAAGCTATGAACCACAGCAGTTGTACTTCCTTAGCTAATTTCGTCAACCTTTGTAAACATTACCTTGAAAAATCTTCGTAAATGTGCTATATCTAAACAGCCTTTCACGCATACATCTTCCATAGAGCTTACATCACTCTATTGAAAAGCCCGATGAAAGGCTAGTTTCATAGGAATGAGAAGTCAAAGAGAACTAACTCTGGCATGGGTAATCTCTCTTTGGCTTTACTTTTTTATGTTTTTGTGGTAGCCTTCTGGTGTTATGATATTTTATTATAATGATAATCAGAAGAAAGCGTTCATGGATTTTCATAATAATGAAACCATTGAAGACTTTGAAAGCTTCTCTGAGGCCGTAGATAAAGCGTTTGATGTCTTTCTTGATAGGATACATAAAAATAAAAAACTAATTCCAACTAACTCCTAAATCATGGAAAAACCTAAAAAATTATATTCAGTCTCTCTAACTGAAGAAGAGATAGGTCAACTGGGGGAATTATTAAATCTAGCGGTAAAACAAGCTGGACTGACCGGTAACGTAGCAAGAGCAGCTTTACATTACGTAGACAAACTAACAGCAATAATAGATAAACCAACAAACATAGGCGATCCTACAGGGTCTAAACCTGAAGATAAAAAGAAAACAAAATAAACTTTACAAACTGTCAACGTTTTTAACATAATATGCCTTTCGAACCAGGAAATCAATACGGTAAGCGGAATCGGGGAGTCAAGAAAACCAAGAATCAGCAATGGGAAACTTTCGCGCTTTGGTTTATGAGTAAAGGAATGGAAAGACTGGAAACAGAATTGGCGACTTTAGAGGGAAAGGATTACGTGGTGATTGTTAAAGATATGCTTGAATACTTTAAACCCAAGCTTGCTAGAACCGAAAACAAACATGAAGGAGAAGTGGGGATTAAAATAACTACTAAGGATTATGCAAAAGCAGCCAATATTCCTTCCCCGCCAATATCAATTGAAGCTGATGGCAGCAATGGATAAAGGTTATAAACGGATATTTTGTTTATGGCATAGAAGAAGCGGCAAGGATCTTACGTTGTGGAACATGATTGTGAAAAAAGCTTTAGAAGATATAGGGTTGTATTATTATCTCCTTCCAACATATACGCAGGCTAAGAAAATTATCTGGGATGGAATAACAAATGATGGTGCGAAGTTTATAGATTATGTTCCCAGACAAATTATTGAGAATCAGAATGGACAAGAGATGAAAATCACTTTAAAAAATGGATCAATGGTTCAGCTTGTAGGTACAGATAATTACGATAGTATACGTGGAACAAATCCTAAAGGATGTGTGTTTTCTGAATATGCATTTCAGAATCCTATGGCTTGGGAGGTTATTAAGCCGATCTTAAGGGTCAATAAAGGTTGGGCAGTCTTCAATACAACTCCTAACGGAAAGAACCATTCATACGAATTGGATTTGATTGCACGTGAAAGCCCTCATTGGTTTAGAGAAAAGCTGACAATAGATGATACTAGTGTGGTTTCTAAAGAAGATATAGTGTTGGAAAGGGCCGAAGGGATGACTGAAGAGATGATTCAACAAGAATATTTCTGTAGTTACGATGTTGGTACTCTGGGAGCGTATTATGCTAGTCTCGTTAATCACGCTAATGATGAAGGAAGGATCACAGGTGTAGCGTACGAACCGAATGTCCCTGTGAATTTATGGTTAGACCTTGGACGTAACGATGCTACCTCGATCATATTTGAACAAACCATGGGGAACGAGGTTAGGTTGATAGACTTTATAGAAGCTACGGGAGAGACCGTGGCATATTATGCTAAAGAGCTAGACAAAAAACCGTATCGATATGGGACGATGTATTTACCACATGATTCACAAGCTAAACGGATGGAAAGTCAGAAGACTATTCAAGAACAATTTGATGAAGCTGGGTTTCGAACAGATGTAGTTGAAAAGCTGGACATTATGCATGGAGTACAGCAGGCGCGTAAACTTTTTCCTCGTATATGGTTTGATAAAGAGAAATGTAAACAACTAATCAGAGCGCTGGAGAATTACCATAAGGAATGGGATGAAAAGGCTAAGGTTTTTAAGCCGCATCCTAAACATGACTGGAGTTCACATGCAGCTGACGCGTTTAGATACCTGGCTGTTGGACACGAGGATTCCTTGTATCACAATGTCGAGACGACAGAAAACGTAGTATTTGACCAGTTTGCACCACTTTAACAAATTAAAATATGCCTAAAACAATACGGGAATACGAAAACCCTCCTAGGGTTGATTATACTGAAGATGAACTCGAACAGCGTAGCCAGATAATGGTAGACGCGAGACATGCTAATAATCAGCGCGCACAGTCTTATACGGAACTGGATGATATGGATTACGAGACCTGGTATTATAGAGCTAAAAAGGCTTCACAAGGTTATATAATGCCTAAACGTAATGAAGAGGAGGTTAAGGTTGTGACTGGAACTACGAGAGAAAAGGGGAACACTTTGGTGAATACTTTTTTGAATTACAATCTTGAAGCTGATGTTATCGCGTACGATGAAAAGAATCTAGCTGTGAATGAATTGGGTGAAGTAATGGAGAAGATGATCAGGAAGTCTAGAAAACTTGAAGCGCCCGATTACGAGATTAAAAGACCGCTGATTTACCTTGAGCTTATTAATCAAGGTAATGTTTTTATCAGAGAAGCATGGGACGAATACGCTGTAACCAATAAAGAGATCGAGGACAAGAAAGCTTTAGAGGAGGATGAAGTGCGATTAGATAAACTCAAGTGGAAAGAAAAGTTACAGAAAGTTTATTCGCAATGTAATTCTATACTGATTCCTGGCCTTGAAATGTTCCCGGGGAATATCAGGGAATTCTTTATGGAGTTGCAACCTTATGTGATTACTCGGAGAGTTGTGTCTTATACTGAAGCTGAGTCGATGTATGGGAATTGGGAAAGGTTTAAGAATGTTTCTAAGTTTTTGGAAAGAGCTACGGAAATCCAAGATAATAATCAAAGATATGACGATTGGCAAATGATAGAAACGGAGGTTGATTTAGTTGAGGTTATTGAATATTTCAATAAATGGACTAACACGTATCAGATAATGTTGAACGGCGTATTAATGTTGCCTGTAGGGTTCCCGTTAAGTATCTTTACTGGACTATGTGAGTATCCTTTCTCTAAAGGAGACAACGAGCCTATTAGCCCAAATTTCTTTTATTCTCGCGGTATTGGATCAAAAACAAGAATGGATCAAGCGATCATTGACGAGATGTTCAAGATGATGATAATCAAAACGCGTAAAAGTTATAAACCGCCTTTGGCCAATAAAGGGAATTACAATATAGGCCCAAGCGTTTATATGCCTGGAAAGATCTTTAAAGGTATTGATCCAGAGAAGTTACAGCCGATTGGTGACGCTACGGGAGTAACTCCAGCAGAATTTAATATGACGCAATTCGTTAAATCGGTGATAGATGAGAAGACGGTTGATCCAATAGCTGAAGGGCAAGCCCCTGAAAAGAAGGCTACTGCTAGACAGGTGATGATCCAACAACATCAATCAATGGTCAAGATGGGGATGGCTATGCTTGGAGTCGTTAACCTTGAAAAGAGAATGGCGTGGTTAAGGTTGAATAACATATTGCGTCATTGGACAGAGCCAATTGATGAGCGAATAGTAAAAACCAAGGATGGCGTTAAAACGTTAAATAAATATAGGAATGTAACAGTTGAAGGTTCTTTAGATGACGGGCAAGAAGGGATGAACATAATCGAATTCACTGATAACGTACCAGTGACGCAACAGGTTTTGGCTGAAGAAAAGATCATTGAACAAACCAGGGGACAAAAGGTTAAGAAATATTATCTGGACGCCGAAGAGCTTAGAAGCCTCAAATATACTTGGGAGATAAACATTACACCCACAGAAAAGAATAGCAGCATGTTAAAAGCTGCGATGTTTAACGAAAGTTTACAACAGATGCTTGCAATCTTTGCACCGTTGGGAAAAGTTCCTAACATGGATTATCTTGGAGATAGATGGGCAGTATTGAACGATGAAGATCCTGAACAGGTATGGACAAAACAACCACCAGCGATGCCAGGGATGCCACCGCAAGGTGTACCGCCAGGTGCAGCGCCTCCACAACAAAAAACAGCACAGGCTACAGCACCAACCAAGCCAATGCCTAAGCCAAGTATAAACACATTGGCTGAGGCCTAATGTATACTTTAACTCGCTACGCAGTGCGTGAATCTGCGTGACAATATGAGAAAATTCATCGCTAAATTATACAATAAGTATTGCCGTGCAAGGGTCGGAACATTGTTTTTGGGAGGACTACAAAGAGACTTTGAGAAGACTTTAAATGTTAAAGAGGAGAAGGAAAGGAACTTGAGTTGTAAGACATTTGTTGAGTCCAAGGTGTGTGAATGGGTATTTAATGAGCTTTTGAAGGAGTATTCGGAAGCGCTTTTTAGTATGGGGGAAACTGAAGATGCTAGAAATATATTGCATAATAATATAAACGTTCTTCTTCAAGCTGAACAAAAGATACGTGGCTATGCTAACTGGGAAGAGGAATGTAAAGAATTTGATGAATATCAACCATTATAATTTTAACCCCCATAACTATGACTGATGAAAATCAAGTTGAAGAAGAGGAGGAGGAGAAAGAAGTCGGTGAAGAATCGAAAGATGATGCCAACGAGAATGATGAACGGCTTGAGCAATTGGAAACACAGATGAAAGAGTTGAAAGAGTCTCTTCAAGAGAAGGAGGAGGAATTACAAAAGGAGAAAGAGAAGGAAAAGAATTTTGGAACATTTAGGGCAAAAGAGAAGGGCAAGCGAGGGAAGTTGTCTGAGCAGATAGATGAGCTTAAAGGACAAATCGAAAAGGAGCGTGATAGCCGACAAGAGATGCAAGAAAGTATGTTTGCTGAGACAAGGGAGACGGCGCTTAATCAGTTGGCTGGTAGTGATAAAGATTTAAAGCAGAAGTTAACTGAACGGGTAAAAGAGAGTGAGGCGTATTTGGGTACACCTAAAACGTCCGCAGAGATAATTGAACGTTATGAGAAGGCTTACGGGTATCTTAAAGGTGAACAAAGAAAGGTAAACAAACTTAATGCGTTCCATCCTGTTACTGGGCAGCAAGAAGATCCTACTAGGAAAAAGAATTTCACTGAAACGGCGGAAGGTAAAGCATTGTTTGAAAGTAAGTTTCCTCAAATTGCTGAATTAGAAAAAAAGAATAAAAAATAATATTTAACCCAATTAATTATGTCCAGAGCAAATGATAGATTAGATGAATTGAAAACGAAGACTATAGGTAAAGGCGGCTATTTCTCTTTAAGTGCTGAAGAGCGTAAAGAGTATCAGGCTTTAAAGAAGCAGCTTGAAGAGGAGAAAGAGGGTAAACCGATAGAAATGTCTGTAAAGCCCATAAAGGAGGATCAGGAGGTGTCACTTACCAAAAGTGAGCTAGAGAAGATGGTGAATGAGGCTGCGGGAGCGGCTGTGAAAAATTTAAAAGCAGAAAATGAGCAGTTGAAACAAAAAGTGTTTGGACAATGGGAAGAGCGAGAAGATGCTGATGTTGGTAATAAGCAGGCTACGTTAAAGGTTTATAGAAAAGACGCTAAAAGTAAGCCAGGATTGGTTGTTCGTCAAGATTATCTAAAGACTGTTTGGGATGAGATGAGTCATAAATACGATAAGATTATTTATGAAATTGAAATATTATATGCTGATGATACAACCGAGACGGCAGAAGTAGATGCGGTTCAGTATGCGAGAATGAATGAGACTGAATATGTAGAGCTTATAAAAAATGAACGTAAAGCTTTGAGAAAGGTAGACGGAACTGTTTCTATCCCTCCTAAGGATAAAGATGGATATAGTATAAGAAATGCAAACATGGAAGGGTATGGGGAAATTCCTGTACGAGGCCCAGCGGGCGAAGTAGATTTAGAGGTGGTAAAATATCAAGAAATTTTTACGGCTAAGCGTAAGAATGGACAGGAGTTTAAAATAAACGCAATATATCTTAACAGTTAATCATGGACAAGGAATTATTTGAACAAGAAACAAAAGCACGTAGAAAAAAAGATGTGCATGAATTGGGTACACAGGTTTTAGCAAAAATGTTAAAGCAAGATGTACGAATGTTTGATACGCATTATATTCGTGATAGAGTGGTTCAAATCACAGAGCAGACAGTAAAGAAGCTTAAATTCAAGAATGAAGAAATAGAACGTGCGAGAAGGGCGTTTATGGATGTTCTAATTGATGGTATGCAAGAAAACATGTTTGATGTCAACGATGAGATAAAAGCTGCTAAGAAGTTGATAAAATCTAAGGATAAGGAGAAAAGGAGAAAAGCTGTTGAGAACTTAAGTAGGCTGGAAAGGATCAGGGATCATAAGCCAAAGGAAGCTACTGAGGAGCGTGACGTGGAGTGTGAACCCGTTTGTCAGTTTATAGCCAAGCAGCTTTTAAGTAAGGACTGGTTGTTGAAGAATGATGATTATGTGAAAGGAGTGATTGAGTTGGACAACGAGTTATTGATATTGGTAAATGCTATGCAGTATGTATCAGCGGTGTTTGAGGTTTTATACGATGCGTTGGATCAAAGTTATTTAAGGGCTAACGAGAAGAATTGGGGATGTTCGCGGGAAAAGATTCGATTAAGTCAACTTGATAACAGATTGAAAGAATGATTTTGTATATAATCGGTCCGTCAGGTGCAGGGAAGACTACATTAGCCAAAAGGTTTAAAGGTGCTATTAACTTGGATGGTGACGATGTTAGGAAAATATGGCCAGATTTAAAATATAATCCAGAAGATAGATGTGAAAATAATCTACGTGTAGCACGTTTAGCTAAGCTCTTAAGCGAGCAGGGGCAAGCTGTAATAGTTTCTACGATTTGTCCGTATAGAGAGCTTAGAAGTGAAATACAGAAAATTTGTAATCCGTTATTTATAAGAGTTGATCATAAGGGTGCGAAAAGCAGAAATGATGATGCGGAATTTGAAGAGATTCTTAGTCCGTTGTTATTTAATATTTCAATATGAATTATGTTTATAGTGCGTTCATAGGTCGATTTCAGCCGTTTCATTTAGGACATGCGACTATTATTCGTAAGTTATTAGATGAAGGGAAACGTGTGGCGGTTTTGGTAAGAGATACGGGAATAGATGCGGATAATCCTTATAATTTTTCTGAGCGGAAAGCGATGATAAAAAGATCTTTCTTGAAAGAGTATCGTGATGACGATAGATTAATAATTAGATCGATACCAGATATTTCAGAAGTTGTTTATGGGCGTGAGGTTGGATATGAAATAAGGGAGATAAAATTAGGCAAGGATATAGAAAATATTTCATCAACTAAAATACGCAATGCAAAAAAATAAACAAATTATGGTAGCAATACCGAGTTATTCAGGAGATGTTCCGTTAAGGGTTATAAGTCGATTGAATAATATGATTATGCCAGAAGGATATGATGCTAATTTTGCATATACTGAAAGAGTTCCCATTGATAAGGCTAGACATGGCATAGCGCATATGTGCCTTATACATGATAATGATTATTTATTTTTCTGTGATAGCGACCAGATCCCTAGTAGGAACGCTATAGACGAATTCATAAAACTTGACAAGGACATAGTGGGATGTCCTATACCAAGTAGACGTGGAGAGAAGTTTATAGCTGTATTTGATGAGAATATTGATAGATTGACTGAATGGAAAGGGACTAAGCAGTGTGGAGCGCTTGGCATGGCGACAACAATGATAAAGAGACATGTTGTTGAAGAGCTTATGAATAAATGGTCTAATCCTTTTGCTTTTGAATGTGAGCAGAATGATAAAGGTGTTTGGGTGGAATACTCAGAAGATGTTATGTTTTGCAGAAGGGCAAGGGATTTAGGTTTTGAGGTTTGGTGTACGGATAAAGTAAATTCTGAACATATAGGTGATCCCGTAACATATTGGTATGACGGGGAGTATAAAAATTCATTTAATCATAAGTTATGAAAATACGTAAAGACATAACGTTCCCAGTTATAGTGGGCACAGGATGTGCCAGGAGTGGTACAGCATTTTTAGCCAATCTGTTGACACAAGGTGGTATTCCAATGGGGCATGAAACATATTATGGGTGTCCAGGTTTTGGTGAATGGCGAGATGGGATGGTTGGTGACGTGTCGTGGTTAGCTGGGCCGTTTTTGCCTAAAGAGAAAATAAGAGGAGCTATCACGATACAAATTGTCAGACATCCATTGAAGCATATTAGTTCGATGAATCATGTACATACATTTGAAGATCATAATTTTAGGGCTAATATATATACGATATTTAAAGAATTGTATCTGCCAACTATGAGAAGATATAGGGTTTTAGACAGATATATTTATAATTGGATTAGATGGAATAAGATGATAGAAGATCACGTGGATTTAATTTATAGATTAGAAGATCTTGTGAAAAACCCTAAAGAAATCTTTGAAGATTTGGGATGGGACATTGGGAAAAAGAAGTTGAACACCAAGAAGGTTAATACTTATAGTAATGTCAAACAATATGAATGGAAAGATTTTAGAGATTGTTTACTTTATAATGAATTGTTAAACGCAGCAGGACATTATAAATATTTAACCGAACAAGAGATTAAAGATTTGAAGAAATAATGCTTTACTTTTTAGTCATTTTATGCTTATAATGTAAAGTGCTTTCGGTAGCAGGTCTCCGTTATGACCTCACAGGTATAATGTGAGGTTCTTTTTTCGTTTCAATCCTTACATTATATGGACACGTAAGACGGTTTTCGTGCGTCTAGAAAAGAAACAAGGATAGTGCAAATACTATTATTTAACAATTTTTAAGATGGCATTTGAACCAAGTAGTAGAGATTGGAGTGTTATGAAGGTTCCAACTAAAGCGTCCGTGACTTATTCAGCAGGGATGTTTATTTATAATGATGGTACTGACAATATTCCGACAGCCACTTCTACACAGGTAGGGGCTTTGGGGATTGCTTTAGAGGCAAAAGCTTCAAGCACTACAACTACAGACATACACGTACTTGTACCTAATGGTGGTATGTCTACTTTTAAAGCTGATGCGTCAGGGACTCTCACTAAAGCGTTGGTGGGTGATTTCTTTGATTTCGCAGCAGGAGGTACACGAGTCGCTCAAGGAGCGTCAACTTATGACACTGTTCAATTGGTTAAATTTATTTCTTCTTCAAAGGGAGTGTTTAGATTGAATCCAACTTATGGTGTTGAAAACTAATATTTTTTAATCTGAAATTAAATGGCTGGATATACTTTGGTTTCGTCATTATCATTTTCAGACTTTGTTGATACTACAGAAAGAGTACATGCAAAGGGTGAAATGTTAGTGGCAGACTTAGAGGCTGCAAAAAGTCTCTATATGGTAGAACAGGTTCCTGCTAATACAGGAAGTCAAAGAATCTATGACGAATATGATTCAGAGACATATGCTAGATATAAGTCTGAAGGGGCTGATGCTAGTAAAGTAGCTGCTATCAAAGGATGGAGCAAAACTATGTACATGAGACGGTTTGCTGCTGAAATTGATATCACATGGGAAATGAGGAATGTGGGTAAGGATCAAGATATTGTACGAAGATTAGTCAGTCTTGCGACTTATTGTCCGCAAAGAATGGCTTTAGATCTTACACACAGATTTTCGTTTGCTACTTCAACTTCTTATACTGATATGGATGGAGAAACTGTAGATGTTTCAATGGGTTATACTACTTCAACAGCGCTTGTTGACAGTACGCATGATCTTACTGGAACAACTACGACTTATAGTAATGTAATTACTGGAACTCCTTATTTTAGTAAAGGAGCATTCCAGGTTGCTAGAGAAAGGGCTAACACTCAAATCCTTAGTAACTTTGGAGAAAGAAGGGTTTATAATTTTAATACAATTGTAACAAGTGATGATCCTGCTACTATTGATGATGTTCAAGTTCTTCTTAAATCAAAAACTGATCCAACTCAAAACAATCAAGGGGTTGTTAATACTTATTTGGGCGGGTTCAGGCATGTTGTTCTTCCACGATTAGCTACAACTGCTACTGGAGCATATGACTCCACAAAAATAAAGTGGTGGTATTATGTAGCTGTAGGGGAATGGCAAGGACATTGTGGATTATGGGAATCTCCTAATCTAAAGACACCTTCAACAGGCAACAACGGCGAAGACATTCATAACGACAACTGGACATTCGGTTCAAGATGTGCGTATGGAATCGCTGTAGTTACAGGTAAAGGTGTTCTTGGTTCGTGTCCTACCTAGTATTTACGTTTATTCGCTAAGGCAACATTGGATCCCTGGTTGGTTGGAGGAAGCGTAATAAACACTAACAATAAAAATATGGCTTATAATCAAAATTCAGGCTATGGACAAGCGCTTGTGAATGCGGTTAGAGCGCAAATACCTTTCTTTGGAAAGATTTTTGTAGTTCTTGATCCAGATGATACGGATGAAGAAAATTATGATCGGTTGACAGAGATTTATCCGCCTGATCCTGCTGGAATAGTTCGTTTTTATACGAGTCTTTCTAATGCATATGATGCAACTGAGAGTAATAATAATGATGTTATCGTGCTTGATGGTAATAGTACGCATACATTGTCTGCTATGCTTTCTGTAACTAAAAACAGAGTTCACTTTGTTTCGATGGAGTACTTGGCTGGTATACGTAGGCGGTATGGACATTCTACGAAGATCTCTTTAGGAGTAACAACTGCGGCGACCGATCTTGGTACAATTAGTTGTACTGGAGTTAGATGTTCATTTAGAGGGATGAAAATCATTAATAACAATACAGTAGCTCAAGGTATCTATAGTTTTGTAGATGGTGGTGAGTATACATATCTGGATTGTTGTGAGATTTACAAATCAACAGATTTGAATGTCACAGGAGCAGCAGAATTAGTTGCCAATGGTGATAGTTCGCATTATAAAAGATGTTACATTGGATCAACGGCGAATGCTTTAACAGGGGCAGTAATACGTCCTTGTGTGACTGTTACAGGTGGTTTAGCAGCGACAGGTAAAAAAGCTCGTGATGTTACTTTTGAAGATTGTATCTTTGCTAGAAAATGTGGAAATACAGCGAATAGGTTTGTTTATGGAGCGAATGCCACAGACGTTGAACGTCTAATGTATTTCAAGGATTGTTTATTCTATAATAATCTTTTGGCAGCAGCAGATCCAGCAGAGGGTATAGATTTTGGAGCTGCACAAACAGAGGGTTCCGTTATCTTGAAAGGGTGTGCTTCTGTTAGTACAACTGCTCTTGCAACACAAACCGGTATTTTCTCTGCTGATCCTGCATCAGATGCAGCAGGTGGAGAATCTACACAAATGGCTTAATATTTAACATAAATTAAGATGGCAAAAATAGAACTTCATAGAAATTCTGACCTAGTAGAATGTGGAGTGGATGAATACGAGCATTTAAAGTCGGCTCCAAAAAAGAAAAAAGCAGTGAAAAAGGAAGAGAAAGTTGTGGAAGAAAAAGACACTTTAAACCCGTAAACCATGGCTGACAATTATAATATTTACAAGAAATGTAGATTTTGTGGAGGTGATGGAATAGAAGAGGATTCTAGTATGGGTGGTGATGATGGAATAGAGCAAAGACAATGTGATAATTGCATGGGGTCTGGTGAAGTTTATTGGGGACAAATGAGAGAAGAAGAATCAGAAGAATGACCTTTACGGTAGGAGGAGGGGCTAATCTATGGACGATTGGTCCTCCCCCGTAGAGGTTAGAAAAATAATTACTTTCTAACTAATATAACAATGTTATTAAATCAACAACATCAGGCGGACGTAGATGGGATTACTCCTATGCCTACAGATCGTACGGATGATACTTCGACAGTTAATACTTCAACAGCAGAAGCGATTGTTTGGTATTACAGTAATTCAGGAGTATGGGCTGCGGCTTCAGGGCAAGCGGCTGGAACAATGTGTGTAGCTAAAACTACGTATACAGGGATTTTAAATTCAAATGATAGTGCGATAGGTTGCAAGAATGATACTTCGTTAAGTTTTGCAGCAGCAACTAGAGCGTCAACTTTGGTAGAAGTTCCAGAGGAGGCATTTTCAAAGATGTTAAGCATGACCGTGGCTCAAAAGGTGGCTTATATTGCTACATGGCTTGATACAAATGGAGATTACGCGATAGATCATAGAAGGGGTGAGATATGGCTTTTAACTAAAGCTGATCCTACTAATGATGCAGCTACTTATACTTATGCGACTACTCTTTCAGGCGGAGGTACGGGTGATAAGGTAGATCTTATTAAGATAGGTGGTGTCAGTACAATAGCTGATGATGGAGCATTTACAGCAGGGACTTCAACAGGAATAGTAGCATTTGGATTTGCGGATGAGACTAGTCCAGATTCGGTGAGCGAAGGGGATTGCGGAGCATTAAGAATGACTTTGGATAGAAAACTATTAACAGCTTCGGATCAAATCCTTGGAACGGCTACATACGCAGAAGCTACTACTTATGGAAATGTATTGGGTGTAGTGAGAAATGACACGCTTGCAGCGTTAGCGGATACTGATAACGAAATCGCTCCATTGCAGGTAAACGCAAGTGGAGCTTTATATGTAGTGACTACTGGTACGGGTGCAGGACAATTTGCTGAAGATTCAGCTCATACAACTGCGGATATAGGAACTCATGTATTAGCGGTTAGAGATGATTCTCTTGCGGCTAAGGCAGGCACAGATGGTGACTATGGATCACTTTCAATTGATGACACTGGGTATCTGTATGCAAGATTAAGAGGTTATGACACGGGAACAGATTCAAATAAATCATTTGAAGTTAATCCAGTTAGTGAGCATCATGTTGAAGAGACTTTGATAGACGAGACTAATATCACTACCAATACGACAACATATGGCTATATAGACATGGATGGATATAGGAATTTCTCTTTACAGGGAGAGACTTCTGATGCAGCACCAACAGATGTATTGACCGTGACAATTGAAGCGTCTAATCAAGATGATGGGACTGCGGCAGCTAGTTGTGCTTACGATGATGTCACTCAGGCTTTATTTGGGGTAGCGAGTTGGGTGGATACAGACTTTATGGCAATAGTAGATACGCCGACAGCGTTCAAATATGTAAGAGTGAAATATGTCACAAGTAATGGTGCGGGCAATGATGCGGATCTCACTGTATATGCGAAGAAAATCTGGTGATCTTAAACAAGATTTGATTTTAAAATATTTTTTTTGCTCTTTGACAATCTGTGATAACGTTGATGTTCTGACTGTGATGGAAATAGGTAAAGATTTTCGATTCGGTCATCATCCTTTATTCCATTAATATGGTGGGTTACTTCTTTCTCCTTAAGGGGACGACCAAGTGTCTCTGAGGTTAGAAAGCGTGCACGCTTGATATAACCAGTGGAATCAGAATGGGGGTGATCGGGTTTAAAAAGAAGAACATATCCAGCGTGCTTTTCAAATTTGATCCCACCTTTCCAGCATGGGGCCTTTGTTCCAGAGCGGACAGATCGGGCACATTTTAAAGAACAAAATTGGGTATCACCTCTCTTTAATCTACTGGGCCAGACTTCAAAGATTTTACTGCAAGCTAGACATTCCAATTTAATTTTGCCGAGACCAGTACCTTTCTTAGGAGATGGAATTCCTTTTCTGGATTTAGCCCAGCACTTACGAGAGCAGAATTTGCCATTTCCTTTCTTAATATCAAATGGGCGTGCATAAAAAGATTTTTCACAAGTTAGACATTCAACATTCATAGATTTCAAATTAATATATGCGAATTATATACTAAATTAACAGTCGAATCAACATAATTAATAATTAACCAAATATAATATGACCATACATAGATCGAGCGACTTGCATCCATACTTGCAGTCTGGAGCTGGGACGGCGTCTTCGGCAGATGGAGTAGGAGGGGACATGTACGTTGTTGACGATTTAGAAGTTGACGGATTGTCCACCCTTGGAGGCACAGTCGAAACGAGTGGTTCTCCTTCTGTATTGACCGTCGTTGGCCCTGCACATACTGGCTTGGCCAGTAACGTTATAGCCCCAGACGCTCATTTTGACCTTGACAGAACGGTTCAATTTGCCACTGGAGCGTTTACAAATATTCAGCCTGCGGTTTTTATTGAGGCTCCCACTTATGCTTTTGTTGGCGTGTCGACTATGTCGTTCGCTATGTCGTTTGCAGTAGACGGAGCGCCTGACCAAGGAACTAACGCCACTGTCAGCAATTCTTTTGGCATGGGAATAGGTACAATTACTGGAAGAACCAACTCTTCGGATTCTGTTACAACTGCTATTTATTTACCAGAAGGGATTACTGACGGAGTAGGCAATGTTAGCAGCAGAGGGATATTAAGCGTGTCTGGTGGGGCGGTCAACACCTCGCTGGGCGATCAGACAGCCAACTTGAACGCTTTTCGTGCTATGAGCATCTCTGCTATAAACTTAGAATCAACTACTAATACTAGAACGGTATTAACGTCCGCCTCTCTTTATATTGCAGGACCTCCTGTTGATGCTGGTAATATTACTTTTACAGATGGCCCATATGCCATTGACGTCGACAACGCTGCTTGCAAGTTCGATGTGGACGATACACATCAAATCCAGATTGACGTTAAGACAAGTGGTTATACAGGGACTGATGGAGTTGTAGATTTGAATTTTGATGCTGGAGCGGATAACGCAAGGGGTTTTTATGTTGACGTGGATTTATCGGGTGATCATGATGGAGCGAGAGCGTATGAAGCTGATGTTGCGGGATATGACGCAGGCATGACTGGAGGAAAGATTGTTAGCGGCTTTTATGGCGTTGTCGCTACAGACGCAGATGACACTGATGGTGTTTACAGAGCTTTTCATGCTGCTAACGCAACAGATAATGGGGGAACTAATGTTATAACAGCTTACCATGTAGGGACTGCTTACGACTATGCTTTCAATTCTGAATCTGGAGATATTCGACTTGAAGATGGTAAGGTCGAAATAGTTAAAGCTCAATTTATAGATGAGTTCTGGAGTGGTGTTAAGTCTGTATGGGCTACGCGTACAACTACAGGTGCGGTGGCAGCTCAAGGTACTAGTAACGGCATTTATAGATTGACGACTGGCGCAGTAGACGATAACGAGGAATCAATTGACTGGAATGATATTTGTACTTTTCAAAACACTTTAAGGCCAAGTTTTCATTGTAGATTAAAAATGGATCAGGCTTCAGATATACAAGTTCGAATAGGTTTGACTGAATCAGCGGCTGTAGGGGTGGATGATTTTATTTGTTTCAGGGTGAATTCTGATACAGACACTAATTGGTATTTAGTAGCAAGTGATGGAGGTGCAGAGACAACAGACTCAGGACCAGCAGCAGGGACAAGCTTAGTAGATTTTAAATTTGAATTCACATCTGACACAGCTTTAGAATGGTTTTATTCGACTGACGGTGGGGTCACTTGGACTTCTCAAGGGACGGTAGCGGCTAATGTTCCAACGGAACAATTGCAACCATTTGCTGAAGTTATAGTGAGGAATAATGGTGGAGCTAGATATATTGAGCTTGATAAAGTAGAAATTTGGCAAGATCGGGTTTAATAATTTAACAATATAAACATGGGGAATATATTAACAACAGATGGTCAGAGAGCGGCTGATGTGACCAGCCAGATTCATACTGAAACTGGTACATCTGGAGCGACGTTCGAAGATAGGACGATGAGAGTCGCGCCTACAGCTGTAAGTGCAAGTCAGCATATAGGTGATCAATTGACACTGAACCATACTAATGCTTCTAATCTCACGAATACTTTTAGTATGATTGGTAGAAAGACCATAGTGGATAGCAGTGGTGCTGGGACTAATGTATATAATGCAGGAAACATGGTGGATATGAAAGTAACAGGTGCAGGTACTGCATCAGCCCTTGTTGGTTATAATGTTAGTTACAATGTAGCTAATGCGGATGGTACTGCATATGCAATAGCTTTTAACACGACTAATAATGCAGGGGGAGGATCGGCAACAGCTGTTAAATTTTTCGATATATCAAGTGAATATTACACAAATTATGGTATTCATTGTTCAGGACCAGGTGAATATGTTGTAGTTTCAGATTTTTCTACTGGTGTAAGGATAAGTAATGCTGATGTTTCTTTTGGCGTTTACACTAGCACAACTGGAGCAGGGAATAACACTGATGTATTTGCATCAGCAGCGGCAGGAGCAGGAGATGATAATGGAGGGGTATTGAGTTTGTATGGTGGTACTTCTACAGGTGTAGGGACTCAAGGTTATACAAGGGTTGGTAATTCAGGAACACCTGCGACAATGACACCAACATTTAGCGATTTGTTTGTGAGCGCACAGGCAGAATTTGATGGAGCTGTGTTTTTTGATAATATAATAAGATTAACACCTGACGCTATTACTTCGGATGCTGCGGGTGTAGCTGCTTCGGTTACTACTTCTCTTACTGAAATAACTACTGATGGTGATCAAAATTTAGATAACGTGACTCTTGCAGCTGGAGCTGATGGGCAGATTAAAGTATTCTCAGTTGTTGCCGTAGGTAATGTAGCTGATTCAGTTAAGGTAACACCTGCCAGTATGATAGGAGGAACACAAATAACATTCGCAGCCAGTCCTTTAGGATTAGGTTGTATTATGTGCTATGACGCAGGAGCAGCTGGCTGGATTGTTGTAGCCAATAATGGAGGAGCGATAGCTTAATTAATATTTAACAATATAAAAAATGGTAGAATTATTATCAGCATTAATGAAGGGGCAAGCAACTGTTCAAGACCATGAAAGCGATCCTGAGTTAATGATAGTTACATATGCTTATGAGCAAGATGTTCCCAAGAAGGAATATCTACAAGCGAAAGCAGTATTTGATAAACATGTAATTGCTTTAGAAGCCGTTGATACAGATGGACTGAAAGCTGAGCATGAAGCCAAAGTGGCAGCACTAAAAACTGAACAAGCAAAATTAATTTAATTAACCAAAATAACATGGAAAATCTTTCAAAGTCCCTTGAAGGGAAAACGTTAGAAGATCTGCAAACAGTTTCGAAAGCTGGTGTGAGTAATTTTATTGAACCAACGCAAGAAGAAATCGAATTGATTCTTGCAGCATTAGCAGAAGGAAAAGGTTATAGTGAGATCAAAAAAACTGTTCGTCGAGTAGAAATGGCTGGTGAGACACAAATAAGTGCTAAAGGATTCTCTTATGGTCAAATTAAAGAGATTGATTTAGCTAGACATGTTAAGATAAAAGAATTAATACCTGAACCTGTAGAGGAAGTAATAGCAGAATTGTAAAACTAACTTAAAATATTATGGCTAAAAACGCTCAGATACATGCTGAAGATTCGATATTTCGAGAGAATTTTATTAATACTGCTTATGTTTCTGATAACGGGGGGACTTTAACAGCGGCTCCAGCAGTTGATAATGGAGTGACTTTAAACGGCACATCGCAAACAGTAACATTCAGTAATATTGAAGATATTGTAATACATACTTCGCTGACTTTCGAGATGTGGTTTACGCCAGATTTTGATTATGATGATGATGCCGATATTATGTTTTTCGATTCTACGAGTGGGAGATATTATATTTATAAAGATGATAATGCAGGTAATAACGTGTTAACTGTCAGGCTTGGTAGTGCCACAATCGGTAGCATTACAGAAGGAATATATAGTAGCTATTGGAATGTAGGAAGTTTAAATCATTTGGTAGTTGCATCAAATGGGACTACTACTGATGTTTATTTGAACAATAATTTGATAATGGATGCAGATGCTACTGCTTGGACACCATTGTCAACAACTACTTTTTATATTGGGGCTAATCAGGGATCAGGTTGGTGGTTTGATGGAATTGTAAATTCTTTCTCAGTTTATAAAAGAAAATGGACAGCAGCAGAAGTGTCTGACGCTTATAACAGAATAACCTTTGATGAACTGGATGCCAGTAAATCATTGTCATATTTGCCTTTAAGAAGTCATTATGACGATTCAGGTACAGAGAAAACTGCTGATTTAATAGCTAGTGCTGCTACATGGGGAGATGGAAGTACTACAACAACTTATCCAACACAACAAACTCCACATGGAATAGATTGTGATGGTGGTGATTATGTGCAAATGCAAGATGGTCCAAATACTTCAGGGACAATGATGTGTGGATTTGTATCTGAAGGTACAGGCTCAAGAATAATGATGGGTAGCCAAACTGCCTCTCCTAATTCAAGGTGTTATTTAAGTAATAACGCTGGAAGTTTTTCGGGTGGAATCGGTACGGATAATTTTGGAACAATCGCTGGTGGAACAGTTGTACAAAACACTTTTTATACAGGGGCGATAACATGGGATGGTACGACAGTAAATTTATATTTAGACGGAGAGAATACATATTCAGCTGGACAAAATGGTGTTCCTTCCACAATAGATATATGGGTAGGAGCAAATAGTTTAGATGCAGTATTAAATAGTGCATGGATAGGTAAAGTATTCCAGCCGTCATTATGGCCTGTGGTATTAACTCCTACACAGATTAGAGCTGAACATAACAGAATTCGTAGACAACTTAACATTTAAACCATGATAAAAGAATCATTAGCAAGTAATATAGTTTTATGGCAAAACTACCGTGAAGGAACTTTTTTAGATAAAAGTGGGAATTCTAATGACGGTACTCCTACTAGTACGATTTGGCGAAATGGTCCAAAAGGTCGTGTGATAGATTTTTCAACAAGCAGTGGACGCATAGATGTTTCTGACAGTAATGAACTTCAATTAACCACAGGGACTATTGTTGTATTTGGTGAATTTGAAAGTCAAACTGCTTCACATCGTTTTTTGGCAAAACGAGATGGTGGAGGGACTAATTATGATTTTTATGAACATTCGGCAACTCAACTTGCTGTATATGACGGGACTACAACCTCTATAGCGACAGTTGATATCGTGAATACACAAATGGTTGGTTGCGTTTTTGCAAATGGGAACGCAGCTAAATTCTATACTGATGGGAATCATATAGCTGATGGGGCACTTTCTAATACTGTTTCAGTAGATGATGCGCCTCTGAAGATTGGTAGTGCTTTAGACAACACTCAGAATAATGCTGACCGATTTTACGAAGTGCTTATTTTTGATATTGCGCTTACTGGTCAGCAAATAAGTGAATTATATAATGAATGGTTACAGGAAGCTAATCTGAACAAAATTCCAGAAAAGACAAATTTACCTGAAATTTCTGCATACAATGAATTTGAAAGAGATTTAGAATGGACAAAAGGTACAGGATGGACTATTGCTAATGGAAAGGCTTCGAGTGATGGTTCTCAAACAGATGACAGTGATTTAACACAAAATATAGGAACAATTGGGAATACATATACAATAGAATATTCTGTTTCAAATTATTCTGCTGGTAATATTACAGGTTTAGCGGGTACGGCTGAAGGTACGGATAGAGCGGCTAATGGTGTTTACACTGATGGGATAACAGCAGCAGGAAGTGGCTTGTTAGGTTTGAGAGCAGATTTGGATTTTGTAGGTGATATTGATTGGATAAAAATAGGTGATGGAGTTAGAGTAGATTATTATGCTGATGGCAAAGATTGGAATACTTCAGTTGGAAATGTAACTGCTGGATTTTTAGAGAATACTGGCTGGGAAATTTCTACAGGTACATGGCAAGTTGATGATAGTACTGGTGCAGATAAGCAAATAACTAATATAGCTGCTGGAATACTTTTCATAAGATCAGATCAAGCTTATGGACAGTGGGAATTTGATATTTATAAGGATAATACTGCTAATATATTAGATGTGATGTTTATGGCTGATACTATTGGTGGAGGAGAAACAGCAGGACAGGATGGATATGGGATAAGATTTGATGATGATGAAACTATAGCAATCTTTGAATCAGTTAATGGCACTCCTACAGATTTGGTAACTTCAACAGCGTTATCACTTCAAACTTGGTATTCAATTAAGGTTACACGTACAGCAGCAGGGTTGTTTACTTTATATATTGATGGAACAAGTACAGGAACACCAGCAACAGATACTACAACTACTGCGAGTACATATACAGCAATTGATGCAGATGCAGCCGATGCGATAAGGAATTTTAGATATTCTGAGATTATTACTTAATTCAAATAACGGTGCCTGAACTTAAAATCCTTGAATCGAAATTTAAAGATCATTGTGAAGCTAATTCAAAGGAATTTAATAATTTAGCACTTTCAATGAAAAATCTTAAAAGAGAATTGTCACATATAAGAGAAAATCATCTTGAACATATCAAAAGTGCAATAACTGATTTAAAAGTTCAAGTCAGTGATAATCGTAAAGATATAAAATGGTTGGCTAAAATCCAATGGGCGGTTGTAACTGGTCTTGCAGGAAATTTGATTGGAGTTATATATTTAATAATGAATAAAACATTTTAATGTTAAATCAGATTGCTTTTAACAATTCGTTTAGATTTAATACTTAACCCAAATTATTTTGGCTACTTCGAAATTACTTCAAAAACCAAAAATTATAGAAATCTTAGGTTCAACGGTTCGTGTAGCTCATCCTGATATTTCTGGGAACACTAGAACGTATTTAGCTTCACAGATAGCAGCTGCGGGTACAGCGATGACAGTTCTTGATAATAATGATTTTTTAGACAATGATTGGATGGTTGTAGGCAATCCTGGGGATCAAGAAACTGAGACGGTGGATGTAAATGGGGCAGTTACTAGGGGTAAGTCTATGACTGTAACTAATAGTTTGTATTTTGATCATGAGCTTGATGCACCGGTTACTAAAATAAACGAAAGGGGGATAGCTATTTATGGTGCAGCTACAGATGGCGGTACGGGAACATTAATTGCTTCAATTGATGCTTTGACAGCTAGCGGTAAACAATTAGCTGATGCTGTGATGATCGAATGGGATAAGGAATATACTGAACATGTACTTATTTCCACTGATACAACTTATGCTTATTATTATGCGAAATTCACGGATGGTACGACTTCTAGTGATGCTAGTGACTATGTACTTGCTGCTGGTCTGGGTGCAACTTCTGTTGAATATTTTATACAACAAGCTTTATCAATGACTAATTCCAAAATAGATGGGAATTTATTGAAACGTGAAGATTTAGTGAAACAAGCGAATGATTGTCAGACTGCGATAGCTCAATTTAGATATCAAGACCCTCGTACGAGGGAATATCAGCAAGTTAATTGGGAATTTGAAATGCTAGAAGATACAACTTCTTTAACTGTAAGTACAGGTGAACACAAATATGCTTTATCAGGATTAACAGTAAGTCCTAAATGGGAGTCAGAACGAACAATAATGAGCGTTCGTATAGGTTCTGAGGGGAAAGTCAAGAAACAGCATGTAGCTGATTATGATGATGAAACAGAAGAGTATACGAGAACAAATTGTGCAACAACAGGAGTGGTTAGCGCTACTTCGTTAGTGGTAGATTCCAATGTGGAATTTGACAGTTCAGGAACTTTGTATTCAGGTGATAATACTCTTACTTATACGGGGACAACAGGAACTACTACGTTTACAGGAATACCAGCTAGCGGGAGTTCTTCTATTGAAACTCAAATAGAAGTAGACGATCCTGTGTGGCAGGGAATACAATTAGGATTACCAGATAAATATACCTATTTTGATGGATATATTATTTTTAATAGACCACCAGCGGATGATTATGATGGTTATCCAATAAAGATAAGATATTTTAAACGATTACCAGTATTAACAGAAGCTTCTGATGTAACCGAAGTCACTTTTACAAATGTGTTCCAATATTATTTAGCTAGTTGGATTGAACGGAGAAAAGGGAATGAAGATAAGGCCGTTCAATATATGACAGAATTTAATACTAAAGTTCTAAATAATGCTTTGGCAGTTAGTATACCAACTATAGACGAAATAGAATATTACCAATTTACTGATGAATATTAATATTACAAATTTGCTTGGAGGAGCAAACACAAGTCTTTCTCCATTGGTGCAACCTGAAAATTCAGCAATGGTTCTGAATGGTTGTAATCCTAGCTATAAGTTAGGTGCTTTGTTAAAAGACGTGGGATATTCTCAAGTAGGAGATACGATCGAATCTGGTAAAGATGTAACTGGTTTATACGACTTTCATCAGAATCCTAGTACGCAAAAGATATTGGCAACTATAAATAATTCAGGTGATACGAATCTTGTGCTTGCTTATAATAATGCGGGTACGTGGACTGATATAACTTTAACTAATGCGTGGGATGGTTTTGAGGATAGTGTTGTAGAAATGGAAGGGTTTATAGGTTATTGTTTCTTTGTCGGATACGATGCAACAGATGGCGTGTTCTTACCTGTAGGGAGTTTAACTGGAACAACCTTCTCCGTTGCCACAAATGTTACGAATATGCCTCAGGCGAAGTATATTAAGCGTTATAGGGATAGGTTATACGTAGCTCATTGTTATACTGGTGCAGTTTTATATGAATATAGGGTTTATTTTTCTAGCATACCAAGTGCTGGAGCGATTACATGGACGCCTGCAAGTGATTTTCTTGACGTTGATTATGGTGAGCAGATAATGGGGATAAATAGTAATTGGGATAGATTAGTCGTGTTTACTGAGCATAGAGCATGGTTTTACGATCAAAGTATATGGAAACATACCTGGGATGTGGGATGTTCAAATCATAGAACAATACAAACACAAGGTCCTTATATGTACTGGGCAGATTACGACGGGGTATGGAGATCAACGGGAGGGCAACCTGAAAACATAGGTGGTCCAATAATAGATTTTATTCGTAATGGTTCTCCTAGAAACTTTTTTGCAACAATAGTTGATGAAGAATACCGATTATATGTAGGAACGGTTACAGTAAATGGTGTTACTTATACGAATTGTGAATTAGCTTTTAATCTTCCAACTTCACTTTGGAGATGGAGGGAATATGCTGATGATTTTACTGTTTATGCTAGATATAATGATTCAGGAACAATGAGACAATATATGGGTGCAGCGGATGGTGAGGTAATGAATAAAGGGAAATATACAGATTCAACACTTGTTTCAACTGATGATGGTACGGCTATTTCTTCTAATTTTGAATTAGCCCCATTTTGGTTAGGTTCGTTGGGGATTTCTAAACGAATAAAAAGATTAACTTGTTTTGCTGATAGAGCGCAAGGATTAAATTTACAAGCTAGAATGCTGGATAGAAATATAAGGGTTTTAACTCCATATAAGCCATTAGGGCAATTGACAAAATATATAAATGATTTTGATATAAACGCGGATAAAGGAGTGATGTTACAAATCGCTGGTTCAGAATATTCAACTAATCCTTATTGGTCTTTACTTGGAATAGAAGCGGACATTGTCCCTGATTCAAATATATTAAAAAATGCTAACAGGTAAACATGCCATTAGTTGAGAGTACTCTCAAAAAATTAGGATTCAATCAGTTCAATAGGAAAGAAGGATACGTTTCTAATTTGGCTGAACCTGTTGATTTACAGAAAGAAATTCCATTAGTTGATACTGCTCAAATTATTCCTGATAAAAGTATTAGTTATGAACAAGTTACTTTTCAAATATTTAATGTTAATCAATGGATAAGGGGAGGGGCTGATGGATATGACAGTGGAACAGGTTGGTGGATAGGACATGATACTAATGATTATAAATTTTTCATTGGTAATAGTGGAGGTAATAAATTAACTTGGGACGGGATAACATTAACAGTGAGTGGGATTTTGGTAGCAGGTGAAATACATATTCCAGACGTAGACATAACTGCTAATAGTCTTCATGTAGAAACGGATGGTGAATTATATATGGGAGCTACTCAGACTAATAAGGCAACCGCGCCTGTGCAAATAAGTCCCGCTGGGTTGATGAAATTAGGAGACATAGGTTCAGGTTCATTTCTCAACTTAGATGGTCCTAATCAGCGGATACGTACCTCTAATTATGTTTCAGGCTCTTTCGGTGCAGGCTTTACTTTAGAGCCTGATATGTTAGAAGTTGGTAATATTTTAGCTAGAGGACGTTTTCAAACTATGAATTTTGTTACTAATAATGTTTCTGCTGTAAGTGGAGACATGGTGGTCATGAAAGGGTCAGATGTTTTAGATGCAGATATGACAGCTTTGGATGCAAGTACATTAACAATTGCAGGTGATGTTACTTTTGCTGTGAATGATATATTAAGAATGAAATCTGGATCAGATGATGAATGGTTACTTGTAACTAACGATGCTTCAGCGCCTACTTATACTGTTACAAGAGATCAGGGTACAGCATATGCAGCAGATAATAATCCTGCTTGGACAATAGGTACTACCGTAGTTAATTATGGTCAATCTGGAGATGGAGGAGTGTTTATAACAGCGAATGATACAGATGCTCCGTTTGTCGCTATATTAGATCATGCAGGTAGCCCTTGGTCGGCTACAACTACACATTTACGGCTTGGTCAACTAGACAATTTTCTTGACTACTCAGCCAGCGCTTATGGAATAGGGATAGGGACAACTGATGCTTTTATGAGTTACGACACGACTAACGGCTTAAGAGTCAAGGGCACGGTTGAGGTATTAGCTGGTAGCGTTTTAAACACCATGCCTTCTGACGCGAACCTGGCAGGGTACTGGAGTTTTGACGAGGGAGGTGGAAGCGTCGCGGTTGATTCGACATCAAATGCCAATGATGGAACTATAACCACAGCAACTTATGCGGCAGGGATTTCGGGAACTTCTTTGAATTTCAATGGTGCAAGTGGAAACGTATTGGTCGCTGATAATGCGGCTATACAAAACATATGGGATGGTGGAGGGTCTATAAGTTTTTGGATTAACCCTAACAGTGATGGTGAAGGTGACCAGGCGAGAGTTGTATTGAAATCAGGATGGAATGTTGTTGTGCAAAACGAAGCAGGGGGATTAATACGTTTGAGGCTTACCGTAAACTTTTCTGGCGATGATGGAACCTGGAGGACTCCTGTTGAGATCCCTATAAATACGTGGACTCATGTTGTTATAACTTATGACGCTGACGATGTAGCGAATGATGCGACCATTTATTTGAATGGACAATCGGCTACGGTGTCGGAAACGAGTACCCCCACAGGGACGCGGGATACTGATGTAGGAGGTGTTCTTTATTTTGGGAATATTGCTGCAGACACCAGGACTTTTGACGGAGAAATAGACGAAATAAGATTTTACACAACTGAATTAACAGCCTTAGAAGCCTATACGCTATACCAGAACGCAGGAGGAATGACGAACCTTGGAGTGAAACAGTTAGGCGGAAAATATAATACCGCAGCAAGTGGCGCTAGGGTACAATTATTCCCTGATTCTAATACAGGAATACTGGCAGAAGACTCAGGAGGGAATAACGTATTTGAAGTTATAGTGGGAGGCACAGACGTAGGTGACGTGATTATGGGGGAAGAGTCAAGTGGCGAATATGCTAAATGGGATGACAGTGCTGCTGAGTTTATAGTGAACGGTAGTCGATTGTTTTTTAATCCATATTATGGAGATGGAGATGATGGGACTGTGACTATATCTGGTAATACTACACTTTCTGCTGATATGTTTTACGATGATTTAACCATTGATAATGGAATAACTTTAACTACGGCTGGTTATAGAATATTTGTTAAGGGAACTTTAACCAATAATGGGACAATTGATTTTAGCGGCAATGATGGGGCTGATGGTGCTGGAGCTGGAGGAGCTGGAGGAGCTGCTTTAGCAGGAAATTCTGTTGGAGGGTCTAGCGCGGGTGGTGATGGAGCCCAAGCTGGTGTTCCTGGAAATCCTGGGGGTAATTTAGATCCAGCAGAGGGCGGAGAAGGTGGTGATGGTGGTGACACTACCACAAACAATGGAGGAGCAGGTGGGACGGTTACCAACTCTGATATTGGGTTACGCGCTTATCCGTTTGCTGCAATTCTTCAAGACAGTAGTGGTGCACAAATTGACGGAGGAACTGGAGGTGGTGGCGGAAGCGCTGGAGCTGTTGGGAATAATGGTGGTGGAGGAGGAAGTGGTGGTGGAATAATGTTCATTACGGCTAAGGAATTTATAAATAGTGCAACAGGAGTTATCAGCTCAATTGGTGGCGACGGCGGGGATGGATTGGTTGGAGCTGGAGAAGATGGAGCTGGTGGCGGTGGCGGGGGAGGTGGTTTTATAGTGCTAGTATATTCTGCGCTAACCAACAGTGGTTCTATAACGGTTGCAGGAGGAGCTGCGGGTTCAGGCGGTTCCGTTACCGCTCCTGAAGCGGGAGATGCTGGAGATATTTTACAAATTCAAATGTAAAAATGAAATTAATTTACAGAAAAAAAACAGGAAGAGTAGTAATGGTTAGTGAATTGGCGATTGAGAATGAAAAGTTGTCAGGGCTTGATCATGAATTAACTAAGGAAGAGGAGCTTGGGCTGAATGCGGGAGAGCCATTGCATATAAAAGAAGGTGTGCTTATTTTTGAGGAGACGGGAAAAGAGAAAAAGGAAAAGGAAATTGACAAGGCTGATAACGTACAAGATCTAAAAAATATATTAAAAAAATACTTAACTTAAAAAAAATATGGCTGATACACCAGGTAATTTAGATCCTAATATGGAGGTAGAAATTTTGGACTTTGAACCATCCAATAATCCACAAGAATCAGGGACTGTTAAAGTTTCTGTTGGAGGAGAGATTATGCGAATAGCAATGGGGCATGGACACATTTGGATTGCAAAAGGTGATTCAGGACCAGGGGTGAACTATAAGGCTTCTAGTCCAGGGATACAAAATATGCTAGGCAATTATGGCGACAAATGGGGCCAGATGAATGAGGGGACGCAAGTGATGTCTTTGGCTATAAAAGCTGCTAAAAATTATTTTGCGGATGAGGACAAGATAAGCCCTGAAATGCAAGAAGGCTTAGACTACGGCAAGGAGGCTCCTGCGGGACAGACTGCTGGTGAATCTGTAGCGGGGATGAGTCCTCAAGAGGTTTGGGACGCATTGCCAGACACAGTTACTATTGATGGGAAGAAATATAATAAGAATGGTAATCTTGTGAAAAGATGGATCTTTAATCCTTTAGGGGCTGAAGACGAGAAGAACGCACAGATCCTGAAGAAGATGATTACAGCAGGAGAAGTGGATCGTCCAGACGTAGATGATTCTGACAGGGGGGTGACAGGTGATCCTGATAAACCTTTTTACGATATTGGGCCAGATGACGAGGGTCCAAATGTTGAACCAGGCCCATATGTTGACGTAGGAGATGACGGCGCTGTTGTGGATGAGAATTTAAGACAAGAATTCATAGATGGTTTAGACAAAGCTTTAGCAGATGGAATAATCAATCAGGATGTATATGATCTAT
>Ga0208015_1000217_pt1 | contig 37375 bp, 34 predicted proteins | sample 26BtaG_FD_184101 | JGI IMG/M metagenome (GOLD analysis project Ga0208015, IMG submission 184101) | Marine viral communities from Cariaco Basin, Caribbean Sea - 26B_WHOI_OMZ_CsCl (SPAdes) (version 2) | ecosystem: Environmental > Aquatic > Marine > Oceanic | place: Caribbean Sea: Cariaco Basin... | reverse complement strand
ACCAAAAGTGTAGCAACAAGATAGAGCAGTATTTTAAAAGGTGAATACCTCATTCGTGATTCGGGAACTGGTTAAGTTTTGAGGTCTGAAATATACTAACAAAATGGCCTAATAAAACGGATGTGACCAAAATAATCGAAGTTGATGCACGTCACGATTTCAAATTAGATACTGAATTAAATTAAGATTTCAGAGTGTTTTATTTTTAGGTTAAACATCAGCAATTTGCATTCCTTTGGTATGTCAATAGCTATTGCATTGACGCCTAACAATCTGATAAATTCACACCAACTGCCAGACCACCTTCGGAAGTTTCCTTGTATTTGGAACTCATATCTTTAGCCGTTTCCCACATCGTGTTGACCACTTTGTCAAAAGGCACCTTCACGTTTTTGGGATCTGTTCCCAATGCCATTTCTGCCGCATTGATGGCTTTAATGGCACCCATGGCATTGCGTTCAATACACGGAATTTGGACCAGGCCTCCAATAGGATCGCAGGTCATTCCTAAATGATGTTCCATGGCGATTTCAGCAGCGATCAACACTTGCTCAGGTGAGCCTCCAAGTAATTCACATAAGGCACCAGCTGCCATGGAAGACGAGACGCCAATTTCTGCCTGACAGCCGCCCATAGCCGCTGAAATGGTTGCGCCTTTTTTAAATACGCTGCCAATTTCGCCCGCCACCAAGAGAAATTTTTTAATATGTTCAAAATCGGCTTCATGATTTTCAATCACCATATAATACATCAATACGGCGGGAATTACACCGGCACTTCCGTTGGTTGGTGCTGTCACTACGCGACCCAAAGCAGCATTCACTTCATTGACGCTTAGCGCAAAACAACTGACCCACTGTAGAATCTGTCTAAATTTGACTTCGGTTTTTCTAATGGTCTCTAACCATTCTTGAGGATTTTCATAAGGCAGATCGCATTTCAGAGCTTTATGCATGTCGAAAGCCCGTCGTCTTACATTCAAACCTCCTGGTAAGTGGCCTTCTGTGTGGCATCCAATATACATGCATTCCAACATGGTGTCCCAAATACGTTTCAATTCAAAATCGATAGTTTCCATATCTCTAATCGATTTTTCATTTTCTAAGACTACTCCAGAGATAGGCAGGTTTAAGTCGCTGCAATATGCTAATAGTTCCGTACCCAAACGAATAGGATATGGAAAGGTGTTTTCAAAGATTTCATCTTGTTTTTTTGAGACCGTTCGCTCTTCCTTTACCACAAATCCACCTCCAATAGAGTAAAAGGTAGAACTGGATTTTCGACCATTGATGGTCGCAGTAAATATCATGCCGTTAGCATGGTACGGTAAAAATTTTCTATTGAAAACAATGTCCGTTTTGGCATCAAAAGCTATTGGAATCTCATTGTTGAACATCAACGAGTTTGTGTTTTTAATGGATGCAATAATAGTTTCGATGTCATCTATCGGAATCTGTTCAGGATCTGCCCCATATAGTCCCAACATAACGGCATAATCTGTAGCATGACCTTTCCCGGTTAAAGATAAAGAGCCATAAAGATCAACAGTGATATGTTCTACTTTGTGAAATCTATTGCTATCCTTTAATTCCTTTATCCAGCGTTCGGCAGCACGCCAAGGCCCTAAGGTATGAGAACTTGATGGGCCAACCCCAATTTTTAACATATCGAATACAGAAATACACTCCATTGACGAAAACGATTTAGATGGACAAATATAGTCTCTTTTTAGGTGAAAACACAGAGGTGAAGAGGACGAGTTTTGAGTTGGGTATTTTAGTTCAGAATTCCGTGTTCAAGGTTCAGAGAATAAGCTGTGGTAGGCAGACTATTTGTGAAAACATAGAATATCTGCAGGAAACCTTCTCACTGATTAATTCTAAAAAAGATGTCATTATTGCACAAAATAATGACAATTATAATCTGCCCCGTTACTGACGAGGCAGATTCAAACTGACAATAGATAGTTGTAAATACATCCTTAATAGAATATGGACAGTTCTATATCTATTTTATTTCAAAACTTTCAATATGATAGGATTGCATGACTTCATTAAGATTGGAAACATCTATTCCATCCACATTGTCCGCAGGTATGACCACCACTCTGAACACCTGGTTATCTGTCCATTCGCTTCCTAATGTTGCGAAATTTGTAGTGCCATCTAAGAAGATGCGGACATCGGTTTGGGTAAAATCGAAATTGTAAATAAGACTGCCATTGTTGAAAGCCACTGTTTGAGGCATCAAGCGCCAAATATCTATGCCATCTATGGTGTCCCATAAAATATAAACAAGAGTAACATCAGACTCTAAGACTACAAAGCCATAATTTTCTGTGTGCGAGAAGTTATTGTCAGCGTTGAAAGTGATATCAATTTCAAAGGCAGAGGAAGCAATTATCTCACCATCATTACCTGGAGATCCCGTACTTCCCGGAGGTCCCGGAGGTCCTGGTGGTCCTTGGGAACCAGTACATGCAGTAAATAACATAGTTGTGACAAACAATAAAGAAAACATCTTTTTCATGTGAATTTGTTTTGGGTTATTTGTAAAATTACAAATCCTTTCCTAATCTAGAGCAATAACGGTGTTGAAGTTTTTGTAAAATAAATGACACCTTGTCATATTTTCTGTCATGGCACAGTCATTGACATATACAAAGAGAAATAAAAAATTAATATTCAACACAAAACATATATTATGAGTAAAATAATTGGAATCGATTTAGGTACAACCAACTCCTGTGTTTCGGTAATGGAAGGTAATGAGCCAGTTGTAATTCCTAATGCAGAAGGTAAAAGAACCACACCATCAGTTATCGCTTTCGTAGAAGGTGGCGAAATTAAAGTTGGTGACCCAGCGAAACGTCAGGCAGTAACGAATCCTAGAAAGACCGTTAATTCTATTAAGCGTTTTATGGGAAACAAGTATTCTGAATCTAAGAATGAGGCAGAACGTGTACCATATAAAGTGGTCAAAGGTGATAATGATACGCCAAGAGTAGATATTGACGGACGTTTATATACACCACAAGAATTATCAGCAATGATTCTTCAAAAAATGAAGAAAACTGCTGAAGATTATTTAGGTCAAACTGTAAGCGAGGCTGTAATTACGGTTCCTGCTTATTTTAATGACTCACAACGTCAGGCCACTAAAGAGGCTGGTGAAATTGCTGGTTTAAAAGTAAGACGTATTATCAACGAACCAACCGCAGCTGCTTTGGCTTACGGATTGGATAAGAAAGGAAAAGACCAAAAAATTGTAGTTTTTGACTTTGGAGGTGGAACACATGACGTGTCTATCTTAGAATTAGGTGATGGCGTTTTTGAAGTATTGTCAACAGAAGGAGATACCCATTTAGGTGGTGATGATGTAGATCAAAAAGTAATTGATTGGTTGGCCGACGAGTTTAAATCGGAAGAAGATATCGATTTACGTAAAGACCCTATGGCACTTCAACGTTTGAAAGAGGCTGCCGAGAAAGCAAAGATCGAGTTGTCATCTTCAGCCCAAACAGAAATTAACTTGCCGTATGTTACGGCTACTGCAAGTGGTCCAAAACACTTGGTAAGAACTTTAACCCGTGCAAAATTTGAGCAATTGATTGATGATTTGGTAAAGCGTACCATTGAGCCATGTCAAAATGCGATGAAAGCTGCAGGTCTTTCAAAAGGAGATATCGACGAGGTCATCTTGGTTGGTGGATCTACACGTATCCCAGCTGTACAAGCTGCAGTTGAAAAATTCTTTGGAAAAGCACCAAGTAAGGGTGTGAATGCTGATGAAGTGGTTGCCGTAGGAGCAGCAATTCAAGGAGGTGTCTTGTCTGGAGATGTTAAAGATGTATTACTTCTTGATGTGACGCCGTTGTCTTTAGGTATTGAAACTATGGGTAACGTCATGACGAAGTTGATTGAGGCCAATACGACGATTCCTACTAAGAAATCGCAAGTATTCTCAACAGCTGCAGACAATCAACCTTCAGTTGAAATCCACGTACTCCAAGGTGAGCGTACTATGGCCGCCGATAATAAAACCATTGGACGTTTTCATTTAGATGGTATTCCACCAGCAAAACGTGGAACTCCACAAATTGAAGTAACGTTTGATATTGATGCCAACGGTATCATTCACGTAACGGCAAGTGATAAAGCAACTGGAAAGACACAAGATATTCGTATCGAAGCATCATCTGGATTGACTGAAGAAGAAATCAAAAAGATGAAAGCAGATGCTGAAGCCAATGCTGAAGCCGATAAATTAGCAAAAGAGAAAGCTGACAAATTAAACGCTGCTGATGCAATGATTTTCCAAACGGAAAGTCAATTGAAAGAGTTTGGTGATAAATTATCTGATGATAAGAAAAAACCAATCGAAGAAGCATTGGCAGAATTGAAAACAGCTTTTGACTCTAAAGACATCGCATTAATTGATCCAGCTCTTGAGAAAATCAATGAAGCTTGGAAAGTAGCGAGTGAAGAGATGTACAAAGCACAAGCAGATCAGGGAGGTGCACAACCAGGCCCAGACGCTGGAGGTGCCAGTCAAGATGGACAGTCTCATGAAGGCAGCGATGTTGAGGATGTTGATTTTGAAGAAGTGAAATAACAAATTTCTGCGAAGGCAGGAATCTCATCAAAAAAACGCAATCATTAACTTGGTTGCGTTTTTTTATGCGAAATCCAGACCTGCAAGGTTTCCAATCCCGGAGCTTCTTGCAGGTCTTCTTTTATTCAGCCCTTTCAAGGTTTCAAACCCTGAAAGGGTTTTGAGAATCTAACCCCTATCTGCCGACAAGCAGGCAAAACCCAAAACCGGAGCCCATTGAACAAGACCTCACAGGATTTAAAAACCTGTGAGGTCTTTTTATGTTTTAAGGTGGAATTCTGCTCTGTTGATATGAAATTTACACTTCCGTATAACTTCATAATTTATTATGCATGCATAACATATTTTCATATATTTGCCTGACAAAATCGGACTAAGGTTTTCGAAACCGTCAAGTCTTTAATTAAATCTCATGTCAGCACAACTTAACCAACTTCTCAATATTAAATATCCCATCATCCAAGCTCCAATGTTTTTGGTGTCAAATACTGCTATGGTTATTGAAGCTATGAAAGGGGGGATTGCGGGATGCATTCCAGCCTTAAACTACAGAACATTGCCAGAGCTCAAAGCTGCCATTCATGAACTCAAAGCGGCCAAGGTGGAAGGTGGTTCTTTTGGATTCAATTTGATTGTCAACAAATCCAATATCAAGTACAAAGATCAACTCCGTGTATTATGTGAAGAAGGCTGTGACTTTATCATCACCTCTTTGGGAAGTCCGGAAGAAACTATCAACCAAGCGCATAAGGTGGGTATTAAGGTGCTTTGTGATGTGACCGATCTGAAATTCGCCAAAAAGGTGGAAGCTTTAGGAGCTGATGCCATTATTGCAGTCAATAATGAAGCAGGAGGACATCGTGGCGAAATTTCACCTAAGGATTTAATTGTTCTTTTGAAAAGCAATTGTAAGATTCCAGTGATTTCGGCTGGAGGTGTCGGTACGAAAGCTGAACTTGATACCATGTTGGGTTATGGCGCCGATGGCGTTTCTATTGGAAGTCCATTTATCGCCTCTATGGAAGCAGGTGTAACCGATGAGTATAAACAAGCCTGTGTCGATTATGGCGCCAATGATATTGTGATGACACAACGAATTTCCGGAACACCGTGTACGGTCATTAACACGCCTTACGTTCAAAAGATCGGCACTAAGGAATCGTGGTTGGAATCCGTTTTGAACAAGAACAAAAAACTCAAAAAATGGGTAAAGATGATCCGTTTCTCGATTGGTATGAGAGCTACGGAAAAAGCAGCAAAAGAAGCAACCTATAAAACCGTTTGGGTAGCGGGACCAAGTATTGAGCACACAACAGAAATTCTTCCTGTAAAATCAATTATTCAGAACCTCACAACTTAAAAGAGGCTAATGGGGTAGTCTTTTTTGTGAATGAGTTTTCTAAATGGATTAATTTTAGCATAAAATCAAGAATCTTCGGGTAATAATATCCTTAGTGGGATCCAAATTAGAATTTATGCGATTAACATCTGTAGAACCTTTTTGGCTGGTTAAAAACGGCATTCTTCATTCCTATCCTTCACTGAATGTAGATATAGAAACGGATATTGTTATTATTGGTGCTGGTATCACTGGCAGTTTAATTGCACATCAATGTATTGCCGATGGTTACAAAACTGTCATAGTCGACAAGCGGGAGGTGTGCCATGGGAGTACATCGGCGACAACCTCTATGCTCCAGTACGAAATTGATAAGCCACTCTTCGAACTTATCGACATGATTGGCGAAAAAGGCGCCGTGTTAAGTTATAAAGCCTGTTTTGATTCTATTGACCAACTTCAAAAGATTTCAAAAAGCATAAAATCGACTTGTGGTTTCACAAAAAAGGAATCCTTGTATTTCGCATCAAGAAAAAAGGATGTGCCTTGGTTAAAGCAAGAGTTTGAAGCTCGAAAAGAACATGGGTTTTCCGTAAAATGGCTGGAAGCAAAAGCCATTGAGAAACAATACCAACTCGAGAATTCGCATGGTGGTATTCTGTCAGATCAAGGTGGGAGTATAGATGCTTTTCAATTGGCGCATGATCTGTTATACTATAATCATAAAAATGGTTTACAGATTTACGACAAAACCGATGTGGTTAAGATTGAATACCGCAGTAAGGACGTTTTGCTACATACCGAATTCGAAAAGACCATTAAGGCCAAAAAAATCATCTTTTGCAATGGTTTTGAAAGCACAGAGATCATACCTGAGAAAATTGTCAATCTTTTGTCTACCTATGCCATAGTTGGCGAACAGAATGAAGATGACCAATCACATTTACAAAACACTTTGTTTTGGAACACTTCCGATCCGTACAATTATATGAGAACTACCGATGATAACCGTTTTTTGATTGGTGGTGAGGATGAAGATTTTGTCAATGCCGATAAAAGAGATGCATTGCTCAAAAAGAAAGCAAGAAAGTTAGAAAAAACCATGACCAAGTTATTCCCAAATTATACGTTTAGAGTCGATTTTGGCTGGGCAGGAACTTTTGGAGAAACTCAAGACGGCTTACCTTATATTGGTAAACATCCCGATTTTAAAAATGCGTATTTCGTGTTGGGCTTTGGCGGTAATGGGATTACCTTTTCAGTTATTGGCATGGATATGGTATCGGCGATGTTAAAGGGAGAAAAACATGAACTCTCTGAATACTTTAAATTTGGCAGATAAATTACGCTAGAAACAGGAACAGTAATTTAAAATCGCACTAAGCAATCTGCTTAATCAGTGATGTATTGACTTCATGTTTGCCGTCAAATGGCATAATTTGCAATTCGCAATGGCCAAACAGTTCGAAAGCTCTGTTTTTTTCTAAGGACAGGCGATCTTCGTCGAGGTATTCATCATTAGTTCCATAAATCAAAGAGATTTTTGTCATCGGGTCTAAAAATTCAAAATCTGCAACAGTTAATTCCTTGGGAATCCCACCAGACATCATCACGATTTGAGAGCACCTCAATTGCCGTTTGGCGATATATCTCAAAGCAACAGAAACACCCTGTGAATATCCCAACATAATTAGATTCTGATTTTTGGAAAGATGTTCCGCATTAAGAACAGCATCAAGATAACGCATTACATTTTCAGTTTCTTTGATAGTGTTTTCCTTGGTCAACCAACTGGCACCTACATGTTTTAATCTGGAGCTTACATAATATTTACTTTGTGCTTGAGGAGCAATAATATAGTTTTCTTCAGGATTCAATTCCGCAAAATATTTCAAAAAATACCGGCTCAAATAGCCCATGCCATGACAGGCGAACCATACGTTTTTTGTGGTTTCCGATAAGGTGTTTAGAGTGGAGTAGGAGTTTGTGGTTTGGTAGGTGATTTCTTTTTCTGTTGGCTTCATGCTTTTGACATTTATTATTCCATAAAGATACTGAGATAAGAATTGATAAAAAATTCAGGATTCAAGATTCAAGATTCAGGATTCAAGATTCAGGATTCAAGACAAAACAGAAAATCATCTACTTTGAATACATAAGAACAACAATCAATATAGAAATGACCATATTTTTTTTAAAAAACCCGAAACAAGAAACAAGAAACAAGAAACAAGAAATCTGAAAGATTGTTTTGTACCTTTACATTCGATTTGAAAAACCCAGTTTTATATGCAATTATCTAAAGAAGCTATTCTGGCAAAAGCAAATAGTGCCAGTAAGAATACCTTAATGGAGACCTTGAATATTGAAATGATAGACTATGGCCCCGATTTTTTAGTGGCGAAAATGCCTGTCAATTCGCGAGTTTATCAACCTGACGGCGTACTTCATGGTGGGGCCACCGCTGCTTTAGCCGAAAGCGTTGGGAGTTTTGCGTCTCACATTTTTTTAGATACTGAGCATTTGTTTGTCCGCGGCATCGAAATAACCGCTAACCATTTAAAGTCAGTTAAGGACGGGTTTGTTTATGCTAAAGCGACTTTTCTTCACAAAGGCAGAACCACTCAGCTTTTGGATATAAGGATTACAGATGATCACGATAACTTGATCTCCATCTGCAGATTGTCTACCATCAGCTTACCAAAAAGCAAATAAAATGGTTTTGGATCAATTTTTTGAGCAGATCAAAAAGCAGTATGATGAGAAGTTACCTTTTGTGGTTTACAGAAAACCGAATTCGTCAGAACTGAAGCGTATGTTTCAGCATGATGATGCTTTGCATGTGGTTGTTGATTTTTCTGAAAGCGGATTCGTATTTGCTCCTTTTGACAGCCTTCAAGAAGCCTATATACTTCCCATAGAACATGCGGATGTTATTTGTGCGAAATTTGATAAAAATGATTTTTCGGAAACTGAGATTAGGAGTCATGAAACGTCAGATATTGTCAATAACAATAAAGAATCGGAAAAATTATCACATATTAAGCACGTTGAAAAAGGGATTGAGGCGATTGCTAAAGGCAGCTTTTCAAAAGTGGTACTTTCAAGGCGAGAACTTATTGAGAATGTAGGTACTTCTCCCATTGAAATTTTCAAACGTTTATTACAGCGCTACCCAACCGCCTTTGTATATTGTTGGTACCATCCAAAAGTAGGCCTGTGGTTAGGAGCAACACCAGAAACCTTATTGAATGTAAGGGGCGATCAATTAAAAACCATGTCTTTGGCAGGTACCCAAGCTTTTGAAGGAAGTGCAGATGTAATATGGAAGGACAAAGAGAAGGAAGAACAACAAATAGTTACTGATTTTATTGTTGAAAGTCTGCGTGAATCAGTTGGCAATTGGCAATTTTCATCTGACTTCATAAAAGTATCGGAGCAAAAAACCGTAAGAGCTGGAAATCTTTTACATCTTCAAACAGAGATTTCTATGCGATTGTCACCTGAAACGAGCGGCCTCAAGCCCATCTTAGAAGCCCTACATCCAACCCCAGCAGTTTGTGGTTTCCCAAAAGACAAGTCCAAATCGTATATTATTGAAAATGAAGGTTATCCTCGGGAATTCTATGCTGGATTTATGGGCGAATTGCACCTGAAAGAAACCATCAGAAGAAACCCCAACCGACGCAATGTAGAAAATAATGCCTACAGGGTTCAAAAATCGGTTTCCGACCTTTATGTCAATTTGCGTTGTATGCAGGTGAAAGATCAACAGGTCTTTATCTATGTTGGTGGCGGGATTACTAAAGACTCTGACCCTGTATCGGAATGGGAAGAAACGGTGCATAAATCGAAGATTATCAAAAGTGTGCTGTAGAGATGAAAAAGGGATTAAGAATTAGGTATTGGGGATTAGTTCCACGCACACATTAAAGGAAGAAATCTGCACAATCTGCTGAAGATAAATAGTTATTGCACTAAGTTCCGCAAACCTGCCTGTCGGCGAGGCAAGGGAGGCACTAAGTTCCACAAAGGAGGCACTAAGTTCCGCAGAGGAAATGCTAAGGTTTGAATGAAGTAACATTCTGCGTAAATCTGCGTAATCAGCGGGAAATAATAGTTGTGCCAAAGAGGTTCCATAAAGACATCAAGGATTCTTTCAAAAGTAAAGTACTCAACTAAAGTCAAGCTTGTCCTAAATTGGGAGTTTGGAATTTGCCTGCCTGTGGGCGGATAGGGGATTTGAAATTTTGGTTTTTGATTTTTTAAACTTTGTAGTTTTTCAGGCGATAATTTTTCAATTAGCTCACCTAAATTCGTACTTTTGCGATAAGATTATCCATGAATGAAATATCCTAAAATTCCGCTTGCTCAGACCGTTATTCAGCTTTGTAAAGCAAGAAATATAAAACATATTGTCATCTCACCAGGCAGCAGAAACGCACCTTTGACCATCGGTTTTTCCAACGATCCATTTTTTAAATGTTACAGTATTGTAGATGAGCGCTGTGCGGCTTTTTTCGCCCTTGGTATTGCCCAGCAGATTGAAGCACCTGTTGCGGTGGTCTGTACTTCTGGAAGTGCATTGCTCAATTATTATCCTGCGGTTGCTGAAGCATTTTATAGTGAAATTCCGTTAATTGTTCTTTCTGCAGATCGGCCAAAACACCTTCAGAATATTGGTGACGGACAAACTATCAATCAGAAAAACGTATTTGAGAATCATATACTCCATTCTGCAAATTTAAAATTGGATGTAAAGGACGAACTGAATATTCCCGTAACTGAGGACATTCCTATTTTAAAGAATATTGAGGACAAACTGGAACGTTTATTAGGTCTTCAAAAGGACATTCAAAAGTTTAATGAACAAGAATTGAACGATGCCATAAATAAATCCATCTTCAAAAAAGGACCGGTTCATATCAATGTACCATTCGATGAACCGCTTTATGAGATGGTTGATTCTTTAACCGTTGCGCCAAAGAACATACCCATCGAATTGGAAGAACCCAAAATGGATTCATATATCATGGACCAATGTTTGAACGATTGGCGAAAAGCAAAGCGAAAAATGGTGTTGGTAGGCGAGTACGCTCCTGATAAAATTGATCAAAAATGGCTAAACTTATTGGCGAAAGATGACAGTGTTATTGTCCTAACCGAAACCACTTCCAATTTGGACCACGGCTCATTTATTACGAGCATTGACAAGTTGATAGCGCCTCTTCAAAAGGAAGGTTTCATAAAATTGCAACCAGAGATCCTCATCACTTTTGGGGGGATGGTAGTCTCTAAGAAGATCAAGGCTTTTTTGAGGGAATACCAACCCAAAGAACACTGGCATATCAGTGAAACCAGAGCCTATGATACATATTTTTGTTTGACCCAACATATTAAAGAAACCCCCAATTATTTTTTTAGTGAGTTTCTTCCAAAAGCCGAACAGGTAAAAAGTTCCTATAGAAATTATTGGACGGGAATTAAGATGGAGCGAAACAAAAAGCACAACAGTTTTTTGGAGAAAATATCGTTTTCCGACTTTAAGGTTTTTGATACGCTTTTTAAAACACTTCCTAATGATACTATTTTGCAAATAGGGAACAGTTCGGCCATTAGATATGCACAACTATTTGACATCCATAAATCCATTGAAGTGTTCTGTAATAGAGGCACAAGTGGGATAGATGGGAGTACATCAACGGCGATAGGATGTGCTTTGGCCCATAAACGACAGACTACTTTTATAACGGGTGATTTGAGTTTCTTCTATGATAGTAACGCCCTTTGGAACAATTATATCCCGGATTCCTTCAGAATAATTGTAATCAATAATGGCGGAGGTGGTATTTTTAGAATTCTTCCTGGACATAAAAACACGAAGAATTTCGATACATTTTTTGAAACCAAGCATAAATTGACCGCACAACATTTAGCCGAAATGTACAATTTTAAATATAAGAAAGTGTCTTCCCAAAATGATTTGAGTATTGCGCTCAATACCTTTTACAAAGAAAGTAAGTCGCCAAAAATTCTCGAAATTTATACCGCAGACCAAGCAAATGATGAAATTTTGCTGGAGTATTTTAAGTCTATAAAATAATCATTAAATCTGTTGGCAAATTTTTATATCTCTGTTAAATTTTAGTATATTGAGACACTAAATAATGTAACTTAAAACTTTTCAATAATGAGTAAAAGAGATGAATTAATTACAAAGTATGCTGCAGACTTAAAGGAGAAATGTGGCGTGAATGCTGACATGGATTTATTGACCAAGGTAACCATTGGTTGTGGTCCATCAATTTACAATGCCGACGCATCAACAGTTTCAGGTACTGATCCTAATGAAATCGCAACCGTTAAAAACAACTTTCTAATTAAAAAACTTGGATTGAAAGATGGTCCGGAGTTGGATAAGGGGATTGATTCAGTTATGGAAATCTATGGCAAATCAAACAGAAATAAATATAGAGCTGTGGTTTATTATTTATTGACAAAACACTTTAAGAAAGAAGCTGTTTACAAATAATAAATTCCAACCTCTAAATAAAAAAAGCGTTACTTCTGAAATTTCAGAACAGTATCGCTTTTTTTGTTGGATAAACATGAATATACTTACCTTTGCACCATGATACATATTGGAGAATATAATACCTTAGAAATAATTCGTGAGGCCGAACAAGGCGTCTATATTGCTGATACAGAAGGCAACGAAGTGTTGTTGCCAAACAGATATGTTCCTGAAACGTATCAGATTTGGGATAAAATTGAAGTCTTTGTTTATTTGGACAATGAAGAACGCCTTGTTGCTGTAACCGATAAGCCCTATATAACACGCGGGGAATTTGCAATGTTGCGCTGCAACCAAGTCACTGACCACGGAGCTTTCTTGGACTGGGGCATGGTAAAGGAGCTGTTCTGTCCATTCAAGGAGCAGGTTTTTAAAATGAAAGCTGGCGGGTGGTATCTAGTGCATTGTTATTTGGATGAAAAAACAGGCCGATTGGCAGCTTCCAGTAAAACCAATCGTTTTTTGGATAATAAAGATCTGACGGTTACCCAATTTGAAGAAGTGGACGTCATTATTTCGCATCCTTCAGACATTGGAATGAATGTTATTGTAAATAATAAACATGCTGGATTGATTTTTCAAGATGATATTTATAAAGAATTAAGTGTTGGCGACCGAATGAAGGGTTTCGTCAAAAAAATCAGACCTGACAATAAATTGGACATCACTTTAGAGAAGATTGGGTACAGAAAAATTGAGCCGAATGCCGATGCCATCATGCATGAATTGGAAGACAATGGCGGATATCTCAATTTAACGGATAAATCAGATCCAGAGGATATAAAAGAAATGCTCCAAATGAGCAAGAAGACCTTTAAAAAAGCCATAGGCACTTTATATAAACAACGGTTAATCGAAATTAAGGAAGATGGCATTTATCTTATTTAATTCATTTTAAAAACACAATACATGAGTCAAATCAACTGGAAAACTGTAAAGGAATACCAAGATATCACCTATAAAAAAAGTAATGGTGTCGCCCGAATAGCGTTTAACAGACCTGATGTCAGAAACGCATTTAGACCTCAAACCACAAGTGAACTGTACGATGCGTTTTACGATGCCAATGAAGATGTGAATATTGGTGTGGTCTTATTATCTGCTGAAGGACCATCGTCTAAAGATGGAGTCTATTCCTTTTGTAGTGGCGGCGATCAAAAAGCCAGAGGGAAGCAAGGTTACGTGGGCGAGGATGGCTATCATCGGTTAAATATCTTAGAAGTACAACGTTTGATCAGGTTCATGCCTAAGGCAGTCATTGCTGTGGTTCCAGGATGGGCCGTTGGCGGTGGCCATAGTTTGCATGTGGTGTGCGATCTTACTTTAGCCAGTAAGGAACATGCAATCTTTAAGCAAACTGATGCCGATGTGACCAGTTTTGACGGTGGTTATGGTTCTGCTTACCTTGCAAAAATGGTGGGTCAGAAAAGAGCTCGAGAAATCTTTTTCTTGGGAAGAGATTACTCTGCGCAAGAAGCCTATGAAATGGGAATGGTGAATGCCGTTATTCCGCATGCCGAATTGGAAAATACAGCCTATCAATGGGCACAGGAAATCTTAGCGAAGTCGCCTACTTCTATAAAAATGTTGAAGTTCGCGATGAACTTGACTGATGATGGGATGGTCGGCCAGCAGGTTTTTGCTGGAGAAGCAACGCGTCTTGCCTATATGACTGAAGAAGCCATTGAAGGACGAAATGCCTTTTTGGAAAAGCGAAAGCCCAATTTTGAGAAAAAATGGATTCCATAAACCACCCAAAATTTTAGAATGGAAAGATTAAAATCTTGGTTTTCAGCGTTCAGATTGCGAACGCTGCCATTATCTATTTCAGGAATTGTTATAGGAGCTTGTTTTGCTGTTTATAACGGATTTTTCAGTCCTTTAGTTTTTATATTGGCTTTATTGGTAACACTTTCACTGCAAATTCTCTCAAATTTGGCCAATGACTATGGCGACGGAATAAAAGGCACTGATAATGAAAATAGAGTTGGCCCCATGCGTGCCGTTCAAAGTGGAAAAATAACTCCGGAACAAATGTTTGAAGCATTGAAAATCAATGTTTTGATTGTTATATTTTTGACCATACTTCTCATTTATACAGCTTTTGGACACGGTTATTTCTTATACTCTCTCTTCTTTTTGGGCCTGGGAGGACTTTCGGTTTATGCAGCGATGAAATATACCATGGGCGATTCAGCTTATGGGTATAGAGGTTTAGGTGATGTTTTTGTACTTGTGTTCTTCGGATTTGTGAGTGTTGTTGGGAGCTATTTCCTATTCTCCAAACAATTGGATCACATCGTTGTACTCCCTTCCATTGCTGTTGGCCTGTTAAGTGTAGGCGTGCTCAATCTCAATAATATGAGGGACATTGAGTCGGATAAACTCTCAAATAAAATTACTACTGCAGTGAAATTGGGTAAGGAAAAATCTAAAAAATACCATTTATTTCTCGTCATTAGTGCTATGATTGTTGGGGTAGTATTTGCCATTTTGTATTATACATCATTTTGGAATTTCCTCTTTTTTATATCCTATATTCCGCTGACAATTCACATTAAAAAAATAATAAGTGCTCAAGTATCCTCTGATTTCGATTCACAATTAAAGGTGTTGGCATTGTCCACATTTTTGTTTTCATTATTATTGGGCATCGGTTATATTTTGTAAAAAAACAATCGTGGAGGTTTGGTGATCAATGATTTAAGTTGTATATTTAAAAGTAATTTTTAAGCCAACATTCATTTTCTTAATCAGTTGGTTATAAAATTTGGGGCTTTAAAACTCAGGCACATTTTTCAATTTGCCTGAGTTTTTTTAGTGAAACCCTATTTTGAAAAGCATGAAATGCGCATTCAAAATAGCTGGTTGAACTAACCCGGCTTTTTAGCGGGGTCTCAAACTAACAAACGCGATATTTCTGTACCCTATTTTGAAAAGCATGAAATGCGCATTCAAAATAGCTGGTTGAACTAACCCCGCTTTTTGGTGGGGTCTCAGGATGTAATGTCGAGTTTAGTTAGATTGTATCCGATTTTCTAATTCCAGGTTATAACCCGGAAACTACGCAATTAAAATAGACATCAGACTCCCAATATTTATAAAATTTCAAGTTTCAAATCCCATCCAACCGCCATCTTACACATTCCATCTTCCCGAAATCCTACTTTTTATCGCACACAAATGGAGTCGTTCATAAATATTTTGAATATATTTAAGTCGTTCAAATAATTCATACAACAAATTTCCAAAATCATGAAAATTACATATTACGGTCACTCCTGTTTAGGTATTGAAGTCAATGAGGTCAACATTTTAGTAGATCCTTTTATATCAGCAAACGAAAGGGCCTCACATATTGACATCAATACTTTAAAAGCCGATTATATTCTTTTAACGCATGCGCATCAAGATCATGTTTTAGATGCTGAAGCCATAGCTAAGCGCACCAATGCCATGATTGTGTCCAACTTTGAAATTACAAGTCATTTTGAGGCTATGGGATTGGAAGTACACCCCATGAATCATGGCGGCTCGTGGGATTTTGAATTTGGGACGGTCAAATACGTTACCGCTATCCACACGTCGTCATTTGCTGATGGAACTTATGGCGGGCAACCAGGAGGTTTTGTCATTGAAGGCGAACGAAAAAACATCTATATTGCTGGAGATACTGCGCTGACCATGGATATGAAACTTATTCCCATGCGCCTTAAACTTGATTTAGCGATTCTACCAATAGGAGACAACTTTACCATGGGAGTTGATGACGCCATCATTGCCAGTGATTTTCTCCAATGTGATAAAATTATGGGCTACCATTTTGACACCTTTGGTTATATCGAAATCGACCATGAAGAATCCAAACGTAAGTTTTTTGATAAGAATAAAGATTTGATGTTGTTGGGGATTGGAGAGGGGATTGAGTTGTAACACTCACTTCACCTTACTCCTCAACAAATACCAATGCAAAAACCTCGGTAAAAAACGTTTTAAATAAACCCCTAAAACCTCAGTTCTACCAATATTAACCTCAAACTTTTCTTTGGCAATCGCTTTGAGCATCCGTTTGGCAAAGACATCCACATCCAATCCATTTTGAGTGGATTCATCTTGGTGTTTTTGTTGGCTGCCATCTCCGGTCAATGCGTTTCTCGCAACATCGGTATTGACAAACCCCGGACAGATCATGGTCACTTTGATGTTGTCTTTGGCATGTTCCAATCTTAAGGTATCGAAAAAACCATGCAGGGCATGCTTGGCACCACAATATCCTGATCGAAGCGGACTGCTAAATTTTCCCATCACACTTGATACGGTTACAAATTGTCCGGCTTTGCGTTCCTCAAAATGGGGCAATAGGGCCTTTGTCAGCGCGACCGTACCCAGATAATCGATGTCCATGAGTTTCTTATATACATCAATATGGGTTTCAATGACCAAAGACCGTTGACTGATACCACCGTTATTGATAAGGACATCAATTTTACCAAAACATTGTATAGCTTTAAGTGCAATGGGTTGCATCTGATTATAATCCGCTAAGTCGAAAGCCAAGACTGCAACACGCTCTGGATTATTGCATTGCTGTTTGACGGATTCAAGAGCATCTTTACGTCTTGATGATAGAATCAATTGACAATTGTATTGGGACAGCGCTATAGCTAAAGCTTTTCCGATGCCACTTGAGGCGCCCGTAATCCAGATGGTTTTGTTGTTGAAATTCATTTATGATGAAGTTGAAGTTGAAGTTGAAGTTGAAGTTGAAGTTGAAGTTGAAATTGAAATTGAAGTTGAAATTGAAATTGAAGTTGAAACTGAACACACGAGTCAGTTTATTAGTTGTTACCGATTGCCGATCCGCTCGAAAGTGCCTTTTCTTCCCCGACTTCGTTCATGATGGCGGTACGGGTGGGCTGCTGACTGCCTACTGCAGACTGTCTACTGCCAACTGATTCTTGCCATTCCTTACGTAGATCATCGCTCACCTTTCCCGTGCCGTCATGTTTCCATCCTGGTGGCTTGACAATATATTTGACCCGATCGAACACCGATTTTTTTCCAGAGAATACATCCTTTCCCATGGCCAACCATTCATGAAAAGCCACTTTTAGAGGGTTATAGGTGTTGATATTGGAAACCAAACCATAAACGACTTTTTCATCCCGGAGTTCTGGTTGGAAGGTGCCAAATAACTTATCCCAAATAATAAAAATCCCTGCATGGTTTCTATCTAAATATAATGGATTGCTTCCGTGATGTACCCGATGGTGCGAAGGAGTGTTCATCACTTTCTCAAACCATTTGGGCATTTTGTCGATCGCCTCGGTATGGATCCAGAATTGATACAGCAGACTCACCGACATCTGCAATAAGATCATTCCGGGATGAAACCCGATCAAGGGCAGCCATAACCAGAAAATAAAGGTGTAAAATCCACCAGACCATGTTTGACGTAAGGCAGTGCTCAAATTATAATGTTCGGAAGAATGGTGCACGACATGAGATGCCCAAAACAATCGGTTTTCATGCGATATGCGATGGAACCAATAGTATGAAAAATCATCGGCAAATAACAAGAGCACAAAACTCCACCAAGCAAAGGGAATGGTGAAAATTCTGAAGTTCTCATAAATCACCATAAAAACCAATAAGACAATAGCTTTGCTGAAAAACCCCAAAAACACATTGCCCAAGCCCATCGCAATAGAGGTAAAGGCATCTTTGGTTTCGTAGGTTTTCTTGTTTTCCTTGATGCTGACATAAAGTTCCAACAACATCGAAATGATGAAAAACGGAATGGCGTAAAGAATAATATTTGGAAACTCAGGCATCATTAATTAAGGGTTATAAAAATTCAGTTTTAATAAACATGGTTATATCTGGAACATATCGTCTTCAAATAGAAACAATCAGAGTCCTCTTTTCATTTCTTAAAAATACAAAATTATTTGACTATTTTTGACCTCAATATGACAGCGACCTACCAAAAACACACACTCAACTTTAAACAAGCCAGCGGAACGTCACGTGGCGTCCTAAAAACGAAGGATACTTGGTTCATTAGTATTGAATTTGAAGGCAAAAAGGGTATTGGCGAATGTGGCATGTTTAGAGGCTTGTCCGTTGATGACCGACCAGATTTTGAGGAAAAACTACAATGGGCCTGTCAAAACATTCATCTTGGTTTGATAAGGCTGCTCAGTGAGTTGGTAGAACTGCCAAGCATCCAATTCGGATTGGAAATGGCATTTACCGATTTAGAAAGCGAGACCAATTTTGAATTGTTTCCTTCCAAATTTACGAAAGGCGATGATGGGATTCCCATAAACGGACTCATTTGGATGGGATCTGAAGCTTTTATGCGAGATCAGATCAAATCGAAAATCGAAGAAGGTTATGATTGTATCAAACTAAAAATTGGTGCCATCGATTTTCAAACGGAATTGGATTTGCTTAAATCCATTAGAACCCAATTTTCCGCAGCCGATATGGAACTGCGTGTGGACGCCAACGGTGCATTTTCGCCTGACGAGGCTTTGGAAAAACTAAAGCGTTTGTCCGATTATCAGTTGCATTCCATAGAACAGCCCATTAAACAGGGTCAAGTAGAGGAAATGGCCAGACTTTGTCAATCCACTCCACTGGATATTGCCTTGGATGAAGAGTTGATTGGAATATTTGATGTCATGGATAAGTATAATTTACTGCAGACCATACAACCGCAGTATATCATTTTAAAACCAACGCTGGTAGGCGGATTTCAAGGTAGCAATGCTTGGATTGAAGCTGCTAAAGGTGGCAACATAGATTATTGGATAACAAGTGCTCTAGAAAGTAATGTAGGATTGAATGCCATTGCGCAATGGACTTACACTTTGCAAAATCCTCGACCTCAAGGGCTTGGAACAGGAGGTTTGTTTACCAATAATATTGAGAGTCCGTTGGAGGTGAAAAATGGTACTTTACGATACAATAAAAAAACAAATTGGAATTTTAATTTATAGGATAATATGTATATAACTCAAGCGTATAAAGGATTACATGAGTGGTGGCGTTATGTGGTTGGTTTGATAATTGCCATCATGGGGGTGTTTATTTTTTCAATTCCCCATGGTATTGGTATTATGTTTAAAACGATGCAAGGCGGTACGATAGACCCGTCCAAAATGGGTGATACCGCCTATCTTATGGGATTGTTTGATTCCAATGTTAACTTAGTGTTTATTTTATTGCCATTTGTTGGCGGATTCTTGTTTTTGCTCGGTGCCGTAAAATGGCTGCACAAACAGTCCATCACCTCGCTGACAACGGCACGGCCAAAAATTGATTGGAAACGCTTTTGGGTCATTTTCTTTTTTTGGGGAATATTGTCTTCAAGTTTGATTTTGGTAGATTATTATATGTCTCCTGAGGACTATGTCTTCAATTTCAAATTGCAGCCTTTTTTGATTCTGTGCGTCATTGCCATCCTGTTGGTACCCTTACAGACTAGTTTTGAAGAGTATTTGTTTAGAGGCTATCTCATGCAGGGGATTGGCGTGGTTACTAAATATAAATGGATTCCTTTGGTGATTACTTCTGTTGTCTTCGGTCTGCTGCATATTGCCAATCCAGAAGTTGACAAACTAGGGCCAATTATCATGGTGTATTATATTGGTACAGGATTGTTTTTAGGCATTATGACCTTGATGGATGAAGGACTCGAATTATCATTGGGATTTCACGCGGCCAACAATTTATTTACAGCACTATTGGTCACTGCCGATTGGACTGCCTTTCAGACCCATTCTATTTTCAAAGACTTATCGGATCCGCAAGCCGCAGAGTTCATGGATATATTCATGCCTGTTTTTGTCATGTTTCCAATTATCTTGTTAATTCTTTCAAGAGTCTATAAATGGACGGATTGGAAAGGAAAACTATTTGGAAAAGTCATTGAACCTCCAAAAGAAGAGTATAGAATATTGGAAGAGATCAATGAGATTGGAACTGAATAAATTTTTATATTTTTCCGAGATAGCCGATCTGATTCCGCTTGAAATGAATACCTTCGTTAAGACAACTAATTTAGAATTAAAAAGCCCATAAAATGACGCCAACATTTGATAAAATCCATTTAAAATTCAAATTAAATGCTAATAACTATACTGCTGAGGAACTTAAAGAAGTTGCTTATAGCTTAGTCAAGGAAGGTGCACCTTATGAAAAAGTAATGGGCGATTTTCTAATGGATTGGTTGGACGCCAAAGATTATATCAATGTACGGACATCGGGTTCTACAGGACAACCAAAATTGATGAAAGTGAGCAAGCAAGCCATGGTCAATTCTTCCATTGCCACAGGTGACTATTTTAAAATGGAACCAGGACAAACAGCTTTGCTTTGTCTGCCAACTCATTATATTGCAGGGAAAATGATGTTGGTACGAGCGATGGTATTAGGACTGGAACTTGACTTTGTAGATCCAACCACACAGCCTGTTTTTGATTACGGCAAGACCTACGATTTTTGTGCCATGATTCCCATACAATTGAAAAACACAGTAAAATACATCCACAATATCAAAACCTTGATCATTGGAGGCGCTGCAATATCAAAATCGTTGGAAGCATCCATCGAAGGTTTGAAAACTAAAATATATGCCACTTACGGAATGACTGAAACGGTGAGCCACGTTGCGGTAAGACGAATGAATGGAAAACAGAAAATGGATTATTTCAAGGTGTTTCCTAAAGTCACCATTTCGCAAGATGACAGAGGCTGTTTGATTATTGACGCTCCAAAAGTCACTTCAGAGCGCTTAATTACAAATGATGTGGTGAAATTACATTCCGCTTCAGAGTTTGAATTGATTGGTCGTATTGATAATATGATCAATTCAGGGGGAGTTAAGTTATTTCCAGAGCAAATTGAAGCCAAGCTTGCTGATCAAATTAAAGAGCGCTTTTTTATCGCTTCTGAACCTGATCCAGACTTAGGTGAAAAACTCATCCTTATTGTAGAAAGTGATGAAAACACTCTGAAAGCTTCTTCTCTTAAAGGGTTGGATAAATTAGAAATTCCTAAAGAAGTTTACGCCCTTCCTAAGTTTAAGGAAACCGCAACGGGTAAAATTCAACGTAAAGAAACACTTAAATTGCTGAAAACGGACGCTCAATGAGGTTTTCATCATTAATTTTTGATTAAGAAAAAAAGGGGTAGCCGGCCTATCTTTCTATAAGTTTCTTTCTGGTTATTATGGAGAACGCCAACGTCGCACAGAAGCCTATTAAAGCGAAAATAGCCATTACTACAAAGACGTGCTGATGTCCCAACTCTCCTGGAGAGTTGTCTAAGAGCACCCCTATCATCGGTCCTGCAAAAATATCTGGTGTATAGCCAACCACTGAGATAAATCCGACTGCGGTGCCGGTAATAGCCAAAGGCAATTTGGCCTCTTCCATGATCGCAAAGTAAAGCACTCTTGTGGCATAGACACCAATGGCCATAAAAACAACTGAAATAACAAATAGACCGATGGTGTTGTCCGAAATAACGCCTGAAGCAAAAAACAAACTGCTCAGCATCATGATTAAGAAACCAATAATGATCCATAAGGAAGCCCGAGTTCTATCGGCCAATAGCCCGATGGCGATTCCAGTTATAGGTCTTATGTAAAGGAGGTAGGTGCCAATCTTTGCGGATCCTATATCGTCGTAACCTAAAACATCTTTGGCGTAAAGACTAAAGATATCGGTAGTTTTATACCCCACATAAGCACATAAAATGATGAGCATCATCAGCCATACTGTTGGGTATTTTAAAACCGATTTGAAATTTTCAAGCGTATATATTTTTTTTTGACTTTGAAATGCTTCAACGTTAGAAGATAAGGGCTTAAGGAAGTAGTACACCAGAATTCCGATAAACAAGATTACAGTAGAAGAGGCCCATATCACATATTTGAAAGCTTTTTGATGACCCAATATCGATGTCTCAGAAACCTGCATTGATATTATATATGAAAAGACCAGAACGCCAAGAGATCCAAAACTTGCGGCGACAAGTCCTCTTCCACCATCTAAAAACCCAAAGGCGAGACCCTGCTTATCTTGTCCGCCCCAAACCCTGGTGGCTTTGATCATGGGTGCCCAAAACAAAAAAATGGTGGTAAATCCGTAATACCCGAACAGCAGTTTCATCGCAAAATAGGAGGGAAAGGTGGCCATATAGAAACCACCGATGGCTGTCATAAAAAGTGCGACTGCCATTAGGGTTCTGGGTGCATATTTGTCTGCTAATGAGCCACCAAAAAAGTACGATATAAATGCAACCACCCCATATACAGAGAAGCAATTGCCCAATTCCAAATTATTGATGTTAAAAACCTCTAAAAAAGTAGGTCGAAAGATACGCGCCAATACAAAGGGGAGCACAAAAATAGCCTCTCCAGCAAAAATTAATAAGAGAATGATAAAAAAGGGCCGTTTGGTTTTTGTGGTGTCCATCACACTTGTAAAACGCCCATATTAAATTTCTTTTCTATAGGTGAATGGTTAGCTGCTTCAATGCCCATACTGATCCAAGTCCTTGTATCCAACGGATCAATAATGGCGTCAGTCCAGATTCTTGCTGCAGCATAGTAAGGTGATACTTGCGCATCATAGCGGTCTTTTATCTTTTTGAAAAGCTCGTCTTCCTGTTCTTTTGTAATGGTTTTACCTTTCTTTTTAAGAGATGCCGTTTCAATTTGGAGCAGTACTTTGGCGGCACTATTGCCACTCATTACGGCCAATTCTGCACTTGGCCAAGCCACAATCAATCGCGGGTCATAGGCTTTTCCACACATCGCATAATTTCCAGCACCGTAACTGTTCCCAATGACAATTGTGAATTTTGGGACTACTGAATTGCTCACCGCATTCACCATTTTCGCACCATCTTTAATAATCCCGCTATGCTCACTTTTACTGCCCACCATAAATCCCGTAACATCCTGTAAAAACACCAAAGGAATTTTCTTCTGGTTGCAATTGGCAATAAAACGGGTGGCTTTATCGGCAGAATCGTTATAGATTACACCACCAAATTGCATTTCGCCCTTGGTTGTTTTTACCAATTGACGTTGATTGGCCACAATACCTACCGCCCAGCCATCGATGCGGGCATAGGCTGTGATGATGGTTTTTCCATAACCTGCCTTGTATTCGTCATATTCTGAATCATCCACCAAACGTTTGATGACTTCGTACATGTCGTACTGATCTGTACGACTTCTTGGAATAATGCCGTAGATATCTTCCGGATTTTCTTTTGGTTTTATAGGTTTTGCACGATTATATCCAGCCTTGTCGTAATCGCCAATCTTGTCAATAATATTTTTTATGGTGTCCAGAGCATCTTTGTCATCTTTTGCCTTATAATCGGTGACACCAGAAATCTCGCAATGGGTCGTGGCACCCCCTAAAGTTTCGTTGTCTATAGTTTCGCCAATGGCCGCTTTCACCAAATAACTTCCAGCAAGAAAAATACTACCTGTTTTATCCACAATTAAGGCTTCATCGCTCATGATAGGCAAATACGCACCACCGGCCACACAACTTCCCATCACCGCTGCAATTTGGGTGATGCCCATACTGCTCATAATGGCGTTATTTCTAAAGATGCGGCCAAAGTGTTCCTTATCTGGAAAAATTTCGTCCTGCATCGGTAAATAAACACCTGCAGAATCCACTAAATAAATAATTGGTAATCGGTTTTCAATAGCGATTTCTTGTGCTCTTAAATTCTTTTTTGCTGTGATTGGGAACCAAGCCCCAGCCTTGACTGTGGCATCGTTGGCAACTACAATACATTGCTGTCCTTTAACATAACCTATTTTTACGACCACACCTCCCGAAGGGCATCCCCCGTGTTCTTCATACATGTCTTCGCCCGCAAACGCTGCTATTTCAATGGATTTTGCTTTTGGGTCCAATAGGTAATTGATGCGCTCTCTGGCGGTCATTTTACCTTTTTCATGTTGTTTGTCGATGCTTTTTTGTCCGCCACCCAATTTTACCTTGGCAAGACGTTGGCGTAAAGAAGAGAGTTGAAGTTTGTTGTGATCTTCGTTTTTGTTGAAGTTAAGGTCCATTGCAGTTTTTTAGTTTGTTGTAAAAATACAAACTTTAAAAGTTATACAAAAGAAGCGCATAAGGATAACGACGAATTATTTTTTTATAAGTATATCATATAAATACCATCCTAGGAGCGCAAAATTTTTTAACCTATATTTGCCTTGGAAAGTAAATTAGAACTCTTATGAAGACAAATAAAATTGTTTATTATGTATCCACAGGATTATTGACATTATTGCTGCTTTTCTCTGCGGGCATGTATTTCTTTAATTACGAGGAAGTATCAGAAATGTTTATCAATTTTGGTTACCCAACTTACCTTATTTATCCTTATGCCGTCCTAAAACTTTTGGGATTGATTGCACTGTGGAACCCCAATTTTAAAGTCCTAAAGGAATGGGCTTATGCAGCTTTCTTTTTTGCATTTATTTTGGCGTTTTTTGCGCATTATATGATTGGCGATGGAGAACACATTTCAGCTTTGGTCGCAATGGTTCTATTGATAATTTCTTATATTTTTAATAAAAAAATCACAAAATTGGATGACTAAAATATTAGCTTTTGCAGGCAGTAATAGTAAAGACTCAATTAACAAACAACTCGCCGTATATGCATCGGGATTAATTGAAGATGCTGACGTAACCGTTTTAGATTTGAATGACTTTGAATTGCCGATTTTCAGTAAACATTACGAAAAAAGCCATGGTGTTCCTGAAAACGCTATGTCTTTTTTAAATTATATCAAACAATCCGATGGCATAGTGTTGTCATTGGCCGAAAATAATGCCGCCTATTCAGCTGTGTTTAAAAATTTATTTGACTGGATGTCCAGAGCTGAAGCTAAATTGTTTTATGGTAAACCGATGCTTCTTATGGCAACTTCTCCAGGACGAAGGGGAGGGATTTCTGTTTTGACCATGGCTAAAGAGCGTTTTCCACATCATGATGCGCAAATAGTAGCTGACTTTTCATTGCCATCATTTGAATCAAATTTCTCCAACGGTGAAATAACAAATCCGGATTTAGATAATGAACTGAAACGCAAGGTAGAACTATTTGAAAAACAGCTATAATTTTGGACATTCAGCACTCAGATAATGGAAAAAGTGGTTCGTTCTATATCGAAATGGATGGACAAAGAAAAGCAGAAATGACTTATTATTATAAGGATGAAACCACTATAGATATTGATCATACCGAAGTGGCAAAATCATTACGAGGAAAAGGGATAGGCTATCAGTTGATTGAGGAGGCGGTGAGGTTTATGAGGAATAATAACTTGAAAGTTATTGCCTCTTGTTCCTATGCAAAAGCAATTTTCGAAAAAAGACAAGCGGAATATCAAGACCTCATAAAATAATGATGAAATCGATGAAAACGGCTTGTGGTTGGGGCTCATAGTTATAAGCTTTGTTTTATCGTCATGCATGTTGAAAAGTCTTATGATTTGAATAGCCATGACACTTTGAATCATTGGCAATAGGGGTGATCTGGGTTTTCAATTATTAAAAAACAATATTGAAACTACGTGTTTTTTGCCTGACGATTTCTTAAGATATATATGGCGATGGCAATAAGGATTCCTGTTGCGGCCATGGCTGCACCTACCCAATCTGCAGAGGTATAACCATAACCCATGGCAATTGGTAATCCTGCAAAGTAGGCACCAGAAGCGTTACCTGTATTAAATGCACTTTGATTAAGGGAAGACCCTAAAGTTTCAGATCCTTCTGAGGACCGGATGATGAGCAATTGGATAGGCGTCGATATGGCAAAGGATACTAAGCCGATAATAAAGGTCATTATTAAAATCATTGTTTTATCTGATGCCAAATACGCATTGAGCGAAAGGCAGATGACCATCATAGTAAGAACAATTGTTACTGTATTTAAGGGTGCGAATTTTTCAGTCAGTTTGGCACCAACAAAATTCCCAATCACCATGCCCAAGCCAGCCAGGACCATAGCATACGCAACGACATTTTCTGAATGCCCAGCAACTTCAGTAATCGAAGGAGAAATATAACTGTACCACGCAAAAAACCCGCCCGTACCAATAGTAGTCAATAAAATGATGAGCCACAATTCAACGCGTTTGAAAATCCGAAACTCCTTTAAAAAATTGCTTTCAGAAGATTCTTCGAGAGCCGGCATCCAAAATTTAACACTTAAAACAGCAATTATTCCTACTACGCCAACCATTAAAAATGAAAGACTCCAATCAAAACTTTTACCTAAATAAGTTCCTAAAGGCACTCCTAAAAGATTGGCAACGGTCAGTCCACTAAACATAATGGCAATACCCTGTGCCTCTTTGCCTTCTTTTGATAATTTCCCGGCAACGACGACACCGATTCCAAAAAATGCGCCATGAGGCAATCCTGATAGAAAACGGACAATCATAAACGAATTGTAGCTTGTAGCAAATGCCGATAAGGTATTAAAAACGGTAAACCATAACATGAGTGCCAACAACACCTTATTTGCAGGCCATTTACTGCCTAAGCCGGTCAATATTGGTGCGCCAACAACAACACCCAATGCATAGGCCGATATAAAATGCCCTGCCTCGGGAATACTGATATCAAATGCAAAAGCCACATCTGGGAGAATACCCATGATTACAAATTCAGTCAATCCAATTCCAAACCCACCAATGGCCAATGATAATAAGGCTTTATTCATTTCTAAAATTCTTTATAAGAAAAAATAAGCGGTAAAATTAAGGCTAAGGTTTCAAGGAGTCGTAGAAATTATGATAATTAAAAGTTAATTGATAACTTGTGTATAGGAAATCTGTTTGGAATAAAATTATCGATGATCCACGCAAAAGTCTATTTAGTTTATTAATTGGAAGGTTTGTAAAATGATTGCAATATCCAACTCATTTATACCTATCCAATTTTTTAGAATCCTTTTAAAAACCCACTTTTACAGCTGTTTTTATGTTAAAATAATCGATATTTGCAGTTCCCTTAAAAATGAAGATATATGGCAATGAATAAAAATACCGTTTTGGCTTGGGCCACAACAATTATGATCATCGTTGGTGTTGCACTTATAGCTCTTGGCGCATTTAGATATGATGATGTGGCAGGTTATGGTTTTGCAGCAGTAGGCATTGGCTTCTTCGCCATCGCCTGGGTGTTCAATGCGCTTAAAGGACGGGTGTAAAAAGTTCATGGTTTATAGATAGGCAAGAATAGATAGATTTGAAGATTAAGAAGTATGGCAGCATGTTGGAGAAATTCGCAACTATGTTGAACAGCTTTTCCAAACATCCCCAATTTCTAAAAACTTCAGATTAAGAGATCAATTCGGTGGTAGTTCAGACTCAATTATGGATAATATTGCTGAAGGATTCTGTAGAGATGGCTCGAATGAATTTCATAACTTTCTAAGATATTCTAAGAGATCCTCAAGCGAACTTAAATAAAGGGTATATCGTACACTGGATAATGACTGTATAATTTAAAAACAATTTAATCAACTTTTCAGAAATGTGCGTAATCGAATAAATAAAACAGGTGTTTGGATGCATTATTTGAGAAATTCCGAATGTAATGGCCAAAATTTCAAATGAGATTGATTTTTTAAACCACCAGCTTGGTCCCGAATTAGCCAAGCCAGGAAACTACAAATTACAAATTAAAAACAACAAACTATAAATAACAATGAGCGACGATAAAAAAGTAATTTTTTCAATGCGTGGTCTTACCAAGACTTTTAAAGGTGCGGATACACCAGTATTGAAAAACATTCATTTGAGCTTCTTTTATGGGGCTAAAATTGGTATTCTGGGACTTAATGGTTCCGGGAAATCCACTCTTTTAAAAATTATTGCCGGACAGGATAAAAACTATCAGGGCGATGTGACTTTTCTTCAGGACTACTCGGTAGGCTTTTTAGAGCAAGAACCACAATTGGATGACAGTAAGACTGTCATTGAAGTGGTTCGAGAAGGAGCAGCGGAAACAGTAGCCATCCTTGATGAATACAATAAAATCAACGATATGTTTGGGTTGGAAGAAGTGTATTCTGATCCAGACAAAATGGAAAAGTTGATGAACCGTCAAGCAGAACTGCAAGATAAAATTGACGCCTCCAATGCTTGGGAGTTGGATACAAAATTGGAAATCGCCATGGACGCGCTAAGAACTCCGGATGGTGATAAAAAAATTGGGGTACTTTCCGGTGGTGAGCGACGTCGTGTGGCTTTATGCCGACTCCTTTTACAAGAACCTGATGTGTTGTTGTTAGATGAGCCTACCAACCACTTGGATGCGGAATCCGTACATTGGTTGGAGCACCATTTGTCTCAATACAAAGGAACGATTATCGCGGTAACCCACGATAGATATTTCTTGGATAATGTGGCCGGGTGGATTTTAGAACTTGATAGAGGTGAAGGTATTCCATGGAAAGGAAACTATTCATCATGGTTGGAGCAGAAGTCATTACGAATGGCACAAGAGAGCAAAACGGCTTCCAAGCGTCAAAAAACTTTGGAACGTGAGTTGGAATGGGTGCGTCAAGGTGCTAAGGGACGTCAAACCAAACAAAAAGCACGTTTGAACAATTACGATAAATTGATGAGTCAGGATCAAAAGCAACTTGACGAAAAATTGGAGATATTCATTCCTAACGGACCTCGCTTAGGAACGAATGTAATTGAAGCGATTGGCGTGAGCAAAGGTTACGACGACAAATTACTTTATGAAGATCTAAATTTCAATTTACCTCAAGCAGGTATTGTTGGGGTCATTGGTCCGAATGGTGCGGGTAAAACCACTATTTTCAAAATGATCATGGGTGAGGAAACTCCAGACAAAGGTGAGTTTAAGGTGGGAGAGACTGCGAAATTGGCATATGTGGATCAAAAACATTCCAATATTGATCCCGAAAAATCGATTTGGCAAAACTTTAGTGACGAGCAGGAACTAATCATGATGGGTGGAAAACAAGTCAACTCCAGAGCATATCTAAGTCGTTTTAATTTCTCCGGAAGTGAACAGAATAAAAAAGTTAAACTCCTTTCAGGGGGTGAGCGTAACCGATTACATTTGGCCATGACACTTAAGGAAGAAGGTAACGTCTTACTTTTGGATGAGCCAACCAACGATTTAGATGTCAATACACTAAGAGCATTAGAGGAAGGTCTTGAGAATTTTGCGGGTTGTGCCGTGGTGATCAGTCACGATAGATGGTTTTTGGATAGGATTTGTACGCATATACTAGCGTTTGAAGGTAATTCCCAAGTGTATTTCTTTGAAGGTAGCTTTAGTGAGTATGAAGAAAATAAGAAGAAACGTCTTGGTGGCGATCTGACACCAAAACGACTTAAGTACAAAAAATTAGTACGCTAATAAAAAATGCCGTTCGTCGAACGGCATTTTTTTTATTATATAGTCATTGGGTTATCGGTGTTTGGAATTTGAATTTTGAATATTTTAGTTATTGTCATATAAATGACCATCCGTAAAATCCTTGTAACTCTCATCAACTTCAGCCTTAAAAGCTTCACTATCAGTTAACCGCTTATTTTCCGCTTTTAATTTATACATTTTAATTACGGCCAGAGCTATAAAAAACAAAAATACACCAGCGGTTATAAGCAAAACTATGGTAAGGTGTTCTGTACTTACCACGGCTAATTGGGAGACTTTGTATAGGTTTAAAGACATGATTTATGCAATTAGATTTGGTTGGCTGTTCAAATATACATTATTAATTTATTCCGTAACTATATCATACTAAAAAAGTTATGAACCGATTCAGTTTTTAGCAGGACATCCCAATCGACAACCCGTCACTTATACCAGATTAACTGCACTGTTTCAATGTTTGGGTTGGCCTTATTTACAATGGATTTAAATTTGTCAACATCACTCATTCCATCCTTACCTCTATAATGATACGGATATACTTTTTTGGGCTTAAAATCCAATACCGCACTTGCGGCACTTTCAACTGTCATTGTATAGGGGAGGTTCATGCATACAAATGCGATGTCAATATCCTTTAGATTCCGCATTTCGGGAATATCCTCAGTATCTCCAGAAATATAAATCCTTTGATTGTTCCAATTTAAAACATATCCGTTACCTCTCCCTTTTTCATGAAATTTTAAGGCTTCTTCTCTTAAATTGTACATCGGAATGGCTTCAATGGAAAAGGGTCCAAGATCCTGGGTATCCCCATTATTCATAACTATAATTTCCTTAGCCTTTATTTCGGGCAACTTTTCTTTCACCGCTTGAGGGACAATGAGCGTCGTAGATTCCAATGCCATATTTTCTAAAGTGGTTGGGTCTAAATGATCCCCATGAATATCGGTGATCAAAATATAATCTGGTTGTTCCTGTCCTGAAAATGCTTCAATACCACCCACAGGATCAACATAAACGACTTGGTCTATATGAGATAAAACCATTGTGGCATGATTTATTGGAATGATTTTTATCTCTTCATTATTAATGGTCTCGTGCAGCTCATTGGACGATGTTGACGCTGTTTCTACAACTTTTTCAGGATTGTTTTTACAGTTAAACGATAGCACGATCAAGGCTGAGGCGATAAAACTTACATGTTTCATTTGTCTAATTTTTGTCTCTTAAAGGTAGTGACTTTAAAATATATTTTAATAGTCTGTAACAATTTAATAACATTTATTACATATAATTAAAGGTGTAATAATTTTGAAACTGATAATTTTTAACGAAATTGCTACTCACTAATTTTTTTGAACATACTTAAACCATATACTATATGTCAGATGATTTTGATTTATTAGAAACCAATTCCAACGAAAAAACTGGTAAAGTGGATGTCAATTGGGGGAAAGCCATTGACACCATGAAGTCTAAGCTTGCCCAGGAAGACGATCCACAGTCCCGCCAAAAAATCCTGAACGCCACACTTGATGATGTGGTGCATATGGCAGAAAAGGATCGAACAACACTTTTGGATGCCATCAAGGACCTTACAGATTATCAGGACGAAGTGGGGATTATCTTTGAAAAGTTCTCTTCTCTCAATGCCGATGAGCAACGTGTCATTGACGATGCCCAAAAAGCGTTGGAACGTGCTCGCATTGAATTGGAGGATGCACGCAATAAACCAGATACCTGGTGGAACAATCTTTGGGGACGTAAAAGCAAAATCAAACAGGAAGAACAGGAGTTTAAGGAAGCAGAGAAAGTTAGAGCTGGTGCTGATAATAAGGCAAAAGCCATGTTCCAAGAGCGTATTGAGAGTGCCGATGTACAAACACTTCTGGCCGAACTGTCCTATAAGAGTCAGGCTGCGGTATCCCGATTAAAAAACAGGGAAGTTGAAATTAAAGAAGTGGAAGACAAGCTTCAGATTGCTATTGTTGAGGCTACTAAAAATCATACCCGCGCTTTAGAAAAGAAGAAAGAAGTAGAAGCCAAACTCGATGATCACTACGCCCTGTTAAAACAGGCCCGTCAGGAATTGGATGAAATTGTCGATAAGCAATCGGCCGACTATGCTCAGTCTGTAGGCAAAGTCACAACTTTGGAACAAAAGATAGAAGAGTTGGAAGGCCTTAAAAACGCCTATACTACGTTGGCGGCGAGTAAAGATAGTTTTGTGCATAAACACAACTTGACCATTAAAGTATTGACATCTCTACGTAGCAACTTACAGACACACCGTGCTAAACTAAAGAGTGATACCGAAGAGCGTCTTAAATACTATGACGGATATGTTGTGGCTTTAAAAGCGCGCACAGATCAGGAATTTGCGGCTATTTTAGAACATTTAGGGGTCAAGACCGATGAGCATATTGGAGAAACCTTAGCATCAATGCATACCGCAAGTGCCAAAGCACGTCAGGAAATGATGGATAATATTCCTGTCCACGAAAAAGTGATGCAAGGAGTTTATAGCAGTTACGCAGAAGCTTTACAGGAAATCCGTACTAAAGATGCCGATATTCAAAAGAATTTTGCGGAGCGCTACGGTATAGACATGAAAGAGATCTTTGAGGATTACTATAAAGCTGACGCTACGAAGCCTTCAGGAAATGTCGATGCAGGAAAACCGGCGGCAACCCCAAAACCTGAAACCAATAGCGACGATCTATTGTCCTGATAAAAAGATGATGACGGCATTTAAAGGTTTTCAAAACCTGTGGGGTCTATATAATTTTTTATTTAGGGCGTTCCCACGCGAAAAGTGTGGTCAGGCTTTTCGCCGTGTCTTTTTTGATTGAAGGTTTCGCTAAACTCGCCCTCCAAACAAAAAAGGATGCCGCTGCAACCCTTAACGTGTGTTTCGGTTATAGCTACATTAGGAGTAATTCATAATTTTGCATTATTAATTTTTAATTATAAAAGTGTCCATCAATCACATCGTAACACCATTAGATTCTGCATATCTCGATTCCAAGGAGCAGTATGTGTTTTATCATAAAATGGTCGATTTTGCGCTAAAAGAATTAATAGTGAGTGCACAACGTGAAAATCTGTGCACTCATCAGGAACTCATTTTTTTTAAACAATATGCTGATTTGCTATTGTATTCCATTGAAGCCATGCGGGTCAAGTATATGTATGACGAAGAGGAGAATATGAAAGTGGATCTGACCGAATCCGGTTTTCCCAATTATTTGGAATTCCGGTATCTGTTCAATGATTTGTCATTAAAGGAAAACTACGTCAACAAGCTTAAGGATGTGAGTGAGCTACAGGAAGAGTTTTTGGATACCTTGCTTCGAAAGAAAGAACCCATTAAAAAAAGCAGATTGTTTCAAGCGGCCTCCATTGTTTATTATACTTCAGTAGAGCAGAAGTTTATTTTTAATCGGTTTGTCCAAGGAAAAATAATTAAGGCACCAGGAAATTCTGCAGCTGAATTTATGACCAGTTGGAGCTTTTTTGACGTGGGCTGCAACCGACCTTTTATCTGTTATATGTACTTTGATTTTGAAGGTGCCAACATAGAAACTTACAAAACTCAAATTTATGAGGTTCTCAAGAACACAGCAGATCGAGAAATGAACCTCGATGTCATGGCTTATGGTATCGATAGAAAACTCAAGAACATAAAGCCAAAACACATCAAACGCATCGATTTGGGACCTTTCCACAATGTATTTGCCAAGGACGAAAACCAAATCACCCATGCTATTCTTAAGAATATTGCAGATAAAGTCGTGCCACTGGAATCCTATGCATTGTCCTTAAGCGTAGACGAAGTGTTCTCAGGCAGCGAATTTAGTGAAGGTGGATATTTCTCGAAACAAACCTTGCAGAAATGGAAGGAGCCCATTCATAAAAGTTATGTCTTGGCACCCCATCGCATCATTCAATTATTGTACAGTAAAACACCGGAAATCATGAATGGGTTGGCAAAACCGCCGATTCAGATTGCGGATTTGGAAATAAGTAAAGTGTAAAATAGAACCAAGACCGCTGCGCTCATAGAATCAAGAATCAAGACTTTTAATTGTGAAGAATTGGAAGTTTTTTTAATAAACGAAGAAAAATTCCTTCCCTTTTTAAGGGAAGGAGGATTAAATTCCCGTAAGGGAATTGAAGTAAGTTATCAGTCGGCAGTCGGCAGTTGGCAGTTAGCTGAATATTTCAAATTAATTTATAAACAGAGTACTGAAGATTACAGAAATGAGTTTTAAAAAGCTATTGGCATATCAGAAAGGATTTGATTTTGCGATGGATGTTTTTCACCTAACAAAAGAGTTTCCTAAATCTGAGGAATTTTTGTTGACTTCGCAAATGGTTAGATCAAGTCGAGCTGTGTGTTCTGCAATTGCTGAAGCTTATTGAAAACGTCAATATGAAAAACATTTTAAAAATAAATTGTCAGATGCTGATAGCGAAAATTCAGAAACCCAATTATGGTTAGACTTTGCATTAGCTTGTCATTACATCGATGATAGAAAGAGAGAAGAACTACAATTAAAGAGTGAAGAAATTGGGAGACTCTTGAACTATATGATTAATAATCCAGATAAATTTGGATTAAAATAATAAAGGCATTCCACGACTGAATACTGAAGACTGCCAACTGAGGACTAAAAAATATGCAACAAAACTCAACATTTCCCATAAAACAAAATGACCTCGATATGCTTCGTGATGAAGCCACATCGTATCTAAAAAGTATCCAATGGGAACAAGGGCAACGCGCCAAAAACAAGGATAAAGACGCCAAAGACGATTCCATTCTTCTTTATCTTTCCAGAGCCAATAACGGCTCTAATATGGGAGAAACCACATCTGTTTCCAAAACGATTTTGGAGCTTAAAAAGCGTTTGCTTCCTGATTCCATCGCCATTCCTGTATTGCTTAACCAAACCTTGTATGCCGTTCAGGAAGGTTTGACTTTAGGCATCTGGATCAAGGATAGCTATTATGATGCTTCAGGATTATCCAGTTTAAATGAGCGTAAAGCATCATTGGACAGCATGGGTAAGAGGGAATATGAAAGTAAAATGCATACTGCAACTGCCTTCATGTTGTTTTCAGCGGCCTATAATATTTTACACAATTTAAAACCTTATGCATCTGACGATTTGAGTGTGATGAAGCAAAAATTTGCGGGTATTCCCGAAGTTTCTCTTTTATCGCCTTTAAAAGGAGTTGCCTGCACCTTGTTCTATTATGACAAGTATTTGGGACATCCTGAGATTATCAAAAGTGATAAGGATGTGGCCGATTTCACAGTGGTCTTCTTTGAAGCATTGATTGATGAAATTCAAATGCGGAAATCTACCTTGGAGTACCAGGAAACCATTGTGGACAGGACTTACAAGTTAGAGCATACGGAATTTGCAATATCGGGATGGAACAACGTTTTTGCCGGTGCTGCCAAAAGTGTCGAATTCAACAAAATTAAGTTTGAGCAGATTGTCGGAAACAAAGACGCCAAACATTTTGCACGACGATTAACGGAGCGAATGCTGAGTTACGATTTTACCGCCAAAAAGAATCCGTTTCAGGAATTGGGCGGATTTATGCCAGTCTTTATGGGTTACGGTATTCCTGGAACAGGAAAAAGTATGCTTATTGCGGCCATCGCTACTAAACTAAAGGAACATTGTGACCATTTGGAGATTCCGTTTTTATTCCATCCTATGCCAGATACCTTGATTTCCACCTTTCAAGGTGGTTCTGCTGAGAAAATGGTGGAATGGATGAAGCCCATGCAAGATCCGTCAAAACTGATTTTCGCGCCTATTGACGATGCCGAAAACAACTTGCAGGAACGAACCGCACAAGGTGTGTCTGCCGGTGTTAAAGAGGTTATTGGCGTGTTTTTGAGATATACGGAAGGGGCTTACGCGGTAAATTACGGTAATAGCTCCATCGGATTGTTCACTAATTTACCGGAAATGCTGGATAAAGCAGTGATCTCGCGTGTGCAAGGTCGATTCAAAATCGACGGTGCAAGAACCGAGCATGACTTTTTGGACCAGGATCATTTATGGTGGCGTAAGTTGCAGAATACCATGCCGGATTTTGTAAATATGAAAGACCCTAATCATTATAACTATCTTCAGGATCAAGGTTTGGCCAAAAATATGGGAGAGATATTAAGTGCAGTTGATAAGCCTTCAGAAGAACGTGTGCATGCCGTTTATGATCAGGTTGAAAAACAGTTTCAAACCGACGAACACCAGTTTTATGCCCATTTATATAAAGAAATTCAAAAGGTTTTTCCGTTCTTTTCGTCAAGAGATGTTCGGAATATACAATCGGCCATCTCATTGCGCTTAACCGATTTTGATTTGGAACCCTCATGGTTTGATAATCCCGAAATATATTTTAAGCAGACTTATGAGATCAAATTCAACATGCTTCAGGAATTGATGCGGGCCAATATGAAAGGCCTCGATTTTTCTGAAATAAGACGTCAGGAGGTTGTGCGTTATCTAGATAACGTGGCCACCATTGCTGACACCGATTTCAAGCGTCAGGTTGATTCAAGAGTCAATCAACTTCATATAGAATTGGAAGCACGAAAGAAGTTTGAAAAGTAGAGAATAGAGTATAGAAAATAGACTAAAAAATAAATCTAACTTAGAGACAAGCCTGCCCGTCCACTTGCCCGAAACTTTTCTAGAGACGGGTAGCATTTGCGGAGGAGGGAAACAAGAAACAAGAAAAAGAAAAATTTCAATGTCAAACAACATAAAAAACATCGTCTATAGAACACTTTCCAAAGCTTGGGCTACTTTATTGGAGATCAATTATGATTACCGGTTCAAAGATGGCACATGGAAACGCATTTCGAGAGAAAGCTATGATCGTGGGCATGGCACCGGAATTTTATTATACAATGTTGATAAGGGCACCATTATTTTGACTAAACAATTCCGAATGCCCATCTACCATACCAATAAAGACGAAGCGATGTCCATTGAAGTCTGTGCTGGCGCTATAGATGACAATGATTTGCCTGAGTCCACCATAATTCGGGAAGTGGAAGAGGAGGTTGGATACCTGGTAAAGGATGTTAAAAAGGTAATGGAAACATATATGTCACCTGGCGCCTTAACCGAAAAGATGTATTTGTATGTAGCGCCATATTCTGAAGAAATGAAAGTCAATGAAGGTGGAGGATTGGCAAGTGAACATGAAGAGATTGAAGTGATGGAAATACCGTTTTCCAAGGCCTTGGAAATGATGGTATCTGGAGAGATTTTAGACGCTAAAACGGTTATTCTGTTGCAATATGCCCAGATAAATGATTTAATTA
>Ga0208015_1000216_pt1 | contig 37440 bp, 80 predicted proteins | sample 26BtaG_FD_184101 | JGI IMG/M metagenome (GOLD analysis project Ga0208015, IMG submission 184101) | Marine viral communities from Cariaco Basin, Caribbean Sea - 26B_WHOI_OMZ_CsCl (SPAdes) (version 2) | ecosystem: Environmental > Aquatic > Marine > Oceanic | place: Caribbean Sea: Cariaco Basin... | reverse complement strand
TTTCTTACTGGGAAAATGATACAACTACTGGTTATCTTTCTCATAATGGTTCAACTAATATTTATGGTGGCTTACAAGTTATAAATTCTACTTATGATGATTTTTGGGGTTTCTTGTATTTAGGTAATGCTTCAATTTATATAAACCAAACAATTTCTGCTCATCCTTTTGCTAATGGCTTTAATGGTTTACAAGTAGACTATAGGGATTCGTCTGCTTCTTCTGTACAAAATTATCCTTTTTATGTAAACGCAGAAAACATTTCTACTTATGGGGGGTATATAAAATCTTGGACAGAGAGAGACACTACAACTTATGGTTTTTACGTTGACCATACTAGCCGTGACGATGATAAACAAGTTTGGGGAAGTTTCTTTAAAGGTACTGGTAATGCTACTGCTTATGGTTTTCAGGGATATGGTTCTACTACTGGAACTAAAAATACTGATGCCGCAATAGGGGTTTATGGATATACTGGTGCTCCAAGTGGTGATGCTAATTCATCTAGTATTGCTTTTTATGCAAGTCCTCTATTAGCTGATGCTGATAGAAAGTGGGCTTATGTTTCTCAAGGCGGACACAATCTTTTCTCAAGAGGAAATCTTTATTTAACTAATAATCAGACTAGTCATGATTATTATTTTGGGTATAATTATTTTGACCATATTAATCATACAGAAGACGGTAATTGTTTAGGTATAGAAAATAAATTGGAAGTTCAAAACGATACTTTTTTACACGGAGTTGTAAATATTAGTGGTAATATTGGTATTCAGGGTAATCCTGGTTTAACTCAAACTGTGAGTGTGAGAAAAGGAGATGATTCAGGAGCTTGTAATTTAGTTTTCGTAAGTGGTATTTTAACAAGTACAACATGTTAAGGAGGAAAATGAGAAATGAAAAAAACAACAATAGGAATTGTGATTGCACTGATTGCTCTTGCAGTAATCCCCGTGGCACTCGCAAAACAAAACGAAAAAACAAGAATAGACGAGAGTTGTAATTTTGAATACGATGAAGAATGTGTATTGGAAATGCCAATTTATGAAAAGACAAAACTTTGGAATATAGAAGATAATGATTCCATATACGATTTCTATTTTATAGGAATGAATAAAGACAAGCCAATGATGTTGTTGGTCGATGGAGATACAGACCAAGTAAAGTTTCTAAACATTTTAGAAATTTATTCTTACTGGAAATTAGATAATGGTTTCAACACACAAATTTACGTCGACGCAATACTCTATAACGATGTAGATAATGTGTTGTATATTGTATTCACAAAAGAAATAAAGTAGGAGGAAATTATGGTAGAGGCTATCCCGGAAGAAACTTTAGAGAGAGAGTATGATCTGAATGAAGACCAAATGGAAAAGTTAGGTCTGAAAGAAGAACAACAAGAACAGGCAGCAGAAAATGCTGGAGAAGATATGGGTTATGGATATAACCCCTTACCAAGAGAAGAACCCAATTTGTTTAATTTATTTAAAAGGGTTCTGCAAATGCCAGACAGCAGTAAGGTAGGTAACTTAAATAAATTAGAGACAGGAGATTTAGGTATCAGCGTCAGAGATTGTCAAAGAATTTCTTTACTGGCGCACAAGTTTGGACATGAAGGTTTTGGAGAATTTTTTGATAACCAAGGACAGATTATTTTGAGAACTTCATCATCTAAAAAAGGATGGTTACCAGAACTATTTGTTTCACAGAAAAGATTTTCTTCCAGAGAGAGTAGAGAAAGCCCACTACAACCAGAGTTACAACCAGGAGTTCAACCAACTTTTGGAACAAGGAGGAAAAAATGGAAACTAGGAATGTAAGAAAGAGAGAAAAGACTTTAAGAGATGAGGTTAGGGCTTTGAGAAAAGAGCTAAAAGAAGGGCCTGGAAGAAAGAAGTCACGTAAGAAAGAAAGACCATTTCAGTGGAACTTTAGACAGCGAAGTGTTATGAATCAAAGTTTGAAACAACCCCAAAAACTTCTTGTTTTCTTTTTAAGCAGGACAGGAGTTTTTGAGCAACCACGTTTACTTCCCGTCGTGGAAGGCAACATGGTGTTTGTAAAAGGCAAACCTTACGAGGTAAATCCAAAAGCATTCTGGAGATATGGAAAGTATTGGCTTTACATTATTCGTGAGATAGACAGAAGGCCAGTTTCAAACCTGGATTACAACAAGATCAGAGAAAGAGGAGATGCAACTGATAGTGATGAGTTTTTAATTAAAGCAGCTATGAGTGCAAGACAAGTTGATAAGAAACCATTACCAAACAAGATGATATTAATAATAGTAGGAATAATCATCGCAGCGGTGGTAATCTTTATGTTTACGAGGGGCTCACCCCCTCCAGCATAATGACTGGTTCCAAAGATATTTTGGTAGCGAAAAGGAAACAAGCAGGTTTGATTAGAATGAAAGTTAAAAAAAGAAGAGGATCAAATAAAAGTTGGGACGTTAGTTACAACAATATCATTGACGTAAAAGATTATAAAGCGCTAGCAAGATTCTTTGGAGACTTACAAATGATGTTTGATGCACCAGTTGATAAAGCCTTTCGTGAAATGAAAAAGAAAAAAGGCCCATTCTGGTAAATTAACATTAGTGTTTAAATACTTCTTTGAACTAGATTTTACTAGTAAAACAGAGAGAGGTGTAAAATGAAATTAAAAGTATATCGTAACAAAAGAACTAATCAGTGTTTTCTAATCATTCCAAAGAAGAAATATAATCTGAAGAATGTAAAATTTGTGGAGGTAAATATTAAAAGAAAAAAATGGTAAATCCATACGCAAAATTAAGAGCACAGATTTCCAAGGATTTCAGGCCATATATGGAACACGTTTGGACTGGTCAAACAGGGAAGAGCACAGTAAGAAAACAATGGGTAATAAATCCTAATGTGGGTGTTACAAAAAAGACAAAAGAAGATTGGGAAAAAGCGCAGAAAGCTTTGGGGCGACGAGCAGAAGCAGGATACTTTTATGGTAAGATTCCGACGAGAAGATGGAGAAAGAGAATAGCTTACATCAAGGACATAGCAAAGAGAGGAATAAAACCAAGAGGGACTTTATCTAACGTGGAGAAACAAATCTATTCTGCCCACGCGAAACCAAAGATTGCAAAAGTTGTTGTTGATTATGCACCTTACAGGAGACAATTATCAAATTATGAGAAACAAGTTCTTGCAGTGAAGGGCCCAGCAGCATTGAAGAGATCACAACTAGGATTACCAAGAATTCAGCGACTGAAACTAACTCGTGCTAGAAGAGCTTTTGAAACAAAAAGACAAGCAGAACTTGCAAGAATAAGAAAGGTAAGGGTTCAACTGAAATAAAAATGCCAACTGCTTACACGCCGGAAGGGTATCCTTTTACTCCTGCTTATGATCTTTATCCGGGAGGAGTAATACCTGGAGGTATCCCTGGAACTTTTACCCCACCTCAACAAATAGAACCCCCTCAACAAATAGAACCCCCTCCACAAAATTTTCTACAAACACAATTAAAAAGGGCAAAATTTAATTTGGATAAAGTTAGATCTGGTTTAGCAACTCTTAAACAACAATCAGCACAAAGAGCCGCGCAAACAGTAGCTGCCCAACAAGCAATCAATAGATTACAAACAAGAGGTCAGCAACAAGTAATGGATACTTTGAGAAGAGAAACCGTAGAAAGAATTCCAGAACCAGTGCAGCGACAATACGAAGAGAAGAAAGCATATTTCCAAGAAGAAATACTGGCTCCTTCTATCATTTCAGGAAGAGAAAGATTTGAAACACAACAAGAAGCTTTGGAAGAAAGGTACCCAGAGATAGTTGAGAGAAGAGAAGAAAGCTTAGAAGAAGCTCAAGAAAGAATGGATAAAATTTCTGAAACTACTGATGTTCTTTATCTTAAACAACCACGTCTTTCATTGTTATTCCCTTCAGTTCTACCAGTTAAAAAAGGAACAGAAGTTCCTGGCTATGGTGATCTAACTGAATTAGTAAAAGAAAAGAAAGGTTTTTTTGCAGGAAGGGCAGAATGGAGAGAAGGTTTAGTTAAGGAAACAGCAGATCCTTTTATTGTCGAGGGTGGTTATGCTCCTTCTGAGGAAGTTTTACAAGCTGAAACACAGCAGGAATACGAGCTTGTAGAAAAAGATGCTTATAGAAAATACAATAAATCTTATGAAGATGAAATAAGAGGAGTTACTGATCCATTTGAGAGAAAAAAGATTTACGAGAGATATTTTGGTTCTTATGATTCTAGCGGAGAGATTGTTACAAAAGGAATGTATCAAAAAGAAATTGATAAGCGTATGAAAAAATATTATGATAAAGTTAGTCAAGAATATTCTGAAGGGTGGCAAAAAGGTTATGAAGCATTTAGGCCAGAGATTGAAGCGAAACTTCAATCAAAAATGGGGTGGAAACAAAGTTTTCTTTCTTCTCCGACGATAACAGGTTTCGCTGCTAAACTTCCAGAAACTTCTGGAGAGATTATCACTTATGGGGGTGCTGCGGCTTTATCTGCTGCCGCTCTTGCTCCTTTTGCCCCAGCAGTTGGTGCAGGAATATCAGAAGCCATCACAACTTCTAAAACCTTATCCTTTTTATCTGGTGGTGCAGATATTTATTTCGCTTCAAGAGTTCCATCAGCTTTAGCAAGTTTCAAATTAGATCCATTTATGAAAACAGGAGAGATTGCTGCAGGAGTAATAGGTGGTGTTCAATTTTTCAGGAGCTTTAAAGTTGTCAAAGGAAAAGCAACACCAGTTTATACTGATTATGAAGCCCCATTATTAAGTCAAAGGCAATTAGGTTTAGCCGACGATATACTACCTTATCAGCAAACATTTGGAGTAAAACCAAAAGGAACTTTCTTCACTTTCTACGAACAGCCAAGAGATCTTTACTTTGGTAAATTTAGGATCAAGAAATTAAGGCCAGCAATATCAATGGAGAAAACATATTTCAGAGGAGACATACAACTTCCAATTACTTTGAGAAAAGAGAGGATAAATCTTTTATCTGGCGAAAGAAAACCAAGTATCATCGCTGACGATGATGCATTCAAATCTTTTATCTCAACAAAAGATGATTATGCTTTAAAATCTGTAACAAAAGAAACAATAACTGGTTTTGATATTGATATGAAGAAACCTTTAACTATTAAAGGCAGAGGAACATTCCAGCAAGTAGATCTGGATAAGATAACTATTGGCGACTGGCCAGATCTTGAGGTTATAAGTGAGTTAAAAGGAATTCCAATAAGTAAATACCCAAAAATTCCAAAGTGGAGGAAATCTGTTATTGATATTTTTGGAACTGCTGAATCTGTTCCAAAATCTAAAATGATAACTGGGCCACCAGGAAAAAGATTTTGGAAGGTAACCCCAGAACAATTTAAACTTAAACTTATTGAAAGAAAAAGGTGGGGTATGGGTTTCTCTTCGGAGATTAGAAGATCTACTGCCACATTAGAGAAAATCCCCCAGCCATCTCCAGTTATGAAAAGTATAGGTTCTCCTGATTTATTAAAGATAGTAAAACAGCAGCCAGTAAGACAAACAGAGCTTTATCGATTCTTGCAAGGAGATACAAAAATATTCAAGACAAAAAGAATTCTGCCCACAACACAATTTAAATATGCTGATGTTGGCCCAGGAATAAAAAAACCCTGGTTCTTAATGGATGATGTTGGAGGAATTAAACGAATAGTTAAACCAAAGATAACGACAGAATACTTTTCAATTACCGCAACCCCAACTACAAAGATACTGAAAAAACAAGCAGTGTTCCAAGATTTATTTGTTCAAACAGGAAAGCCCAAGGTTATCAAATCTCCCTGGTCAGCGAGGATAGATGTTGAAACTGGAAAGTATATCAAGCCAACAATAGATCCAAAGAAGATAAAGATAATAGATTATGATTTTAAACCTAAACCAAAGTTAACACCCGCCCCAAAACCCAAACCCAAACCAGTTGTTTCTGGTATTGGTCCTGATGATATTAAGATAATACAGCTAGATGAAATCAAAGGGGTAAAAGTGAAGAAACCTGTTACTGTTGTAAGAGAAGGAAAGATAATCAAAATTGCTCCAAAGCCCGCACCTAAAGCTAAGGGTATGGGCAAGAAAGGAAGAGGTTCTTTAGCGCTAGAAATACCAAAAATAGAGGTGCCAACAAAAGCAGTAGATACTGGAGGCCAGTTGGCTGAACAAATTACGATTGTAGATACTAAACGGAAATTTGGTTTTCCACTTACAGAGGAACAAGCAAAGGCAATATTCGTTCCTATTATTGAACAAAGAAGACTAGAAAGAGCAGCCAAAATAGCTTTTGATATTACTCCAACCAGAATTGAAACTGCTGGTTGGAGATTCTCTCCATTGTTAGGTCAAGAAGGCCAACCTATTGTGGTAAGCGAACCAAAATCAATAATCAGAATGGAACCAAGAAGTTTGTCTAGATTAGAACCTAGATTATCTTCAAGACTTGAACCAAGATTACAACCAAGACTTGAACCCAGATTAACTCCTAGATTAACTCCTAGACTAGTTCCAAGATTACAACCAAGATTACAACCAAGAATGATATCAAGACTTGTTCCAAGATTATCTTCAAGATTAGAGCCCAGGTTAGAACCAAGATTAGAACCAAGGTTGTCTCCAAGATTAACTCCTAGATTACAACCAAGAACAAAACCAAGAGCATACCCAAAGATAATTTCAAGAAAAAAGCCAAGCGGGATAATTAGAAAAGAAAGAACAAAGAAAGGTTTTGCTTATCAAACTTATATTCGTAGAAGAGGAAAATGGATCAGGGTTGGAAGACCAGCACCAAGGGGCGTTGCTTTAAGACGTGGTGCAGGAATTGCAAAGAGAACATTAGTTGCTTCCTTTAAAGTTGAGAAAACTCCATTCAGAGCTAAAAGAAAAGATATCAAATACAAACCATCACCACTCATATTCCGGAAACCAAAGCGTTCTAAACGGGGTAGCCAGGTTTTCGTTCAGCGAGGAGGTAAAGAACCAGCTTTTGTGTTAGGCAGAAGACTGGCCTCTCCCACTGAAAGAAGAGAATTAGTAGCAGCTCAAAAAGGTAAGATCAAATGGTAAAAAGTAAAACGGAGGTAGAAATATGAACAAGAAAGGAAATTTAATGATGTTTCCAATGAAATTGATTTTGTTCTTCATAGCGATAGTAATTATGATAGCGTTGTTAAATCCAATTAAGACGCAAGTTGAAGACGCACAAGGAAATAATGCTTTAAACTGTGCAGGTTATGAAGATGCAGACGCAACAGCAACGACAAATTACACTTACAACTCTTCATTGCCAACTTATGCAATGGCATGTACAATGGTTAAACTTTACCCACTGTGGATGGTATTGGGTGTAATGATGATTGGAATAATGATGATGATTGGCGGTGGAGGAGTACAGCCACCTCAATATGGTTATCAACAGCAATATTAAATTACATTAACGGAGGGTAAATGAAGAAATCATTAGTAGTTGGAATATGGATAGTGGTACTAGCAGTATTAGTCTGGGCTGCGTCTCCAACTACTCCAACACTTCAATCACCAGCTAATAATACGGTCTATATGAATGGAAGTATTTCTGTAACTTGTGATAGTTCTACAGATGTGGAAACTTATGAGATTTATCAAAACATAACAAATTATACTTGGTCTGCAGTAGGCTCTATTGATGGTTTAGGAGATATAGATAGTGTCGTGACAACTAACTCTCTTGGTTATAGATTTTTAATAGTTGAACCAACCGGAGTTTATTTAAGAGGAGTTACTAGAAGTGCTTCTACTTCTGGAGGAAGAGCGAGGTTGTTTACTGATGATTATACTCTTATTGATTCTCAAGATACTGCTAGCGGAGATAATTTTTGGTTTCAAACTAACCCTTATTTAGAGCATGGAAAATATTATAGAGTTGAATTAGATAATGAAGAAGCTTCTTATACTTCAAGACAACAGACAAATGCAGGGTGGCCTGCAGGGGGAGGATCAATTTCTATTAAATCAGGAAGTGTTAATGGTACTGGTACAAATGACCCAAAATGGTATAACATGGTTTCTCTCCACTGGAGGCAGAAAATAGATTCTACTGAAGTGTATATGGTTAGTAATTCATCAGACGAAACTGTAACAATTTATAATTGGCCCACATCAATAATTTCTAATAATCTTACTTGTGTTGCAGGAAATGAAGATGGATATTCAGAATATACAGAGCCCACAAATGTTTATGGTCTTAACTTTACTGATTGTGGGGGCGAAGGCTGTGGAAATAATCAGACGGCGCTTCAGGTAGTATTTCTAGATGAAAAAAATGGTTCTGCAGTTTCCGCATCTTTAAATTCTTTTAGTGCAGAATTTAATTCTACTGACCAGTATGGTTTTGCGAAAGTAGAAAGAATAGAATTACATCAAAAATATGCATTTGGGTTACTTCCAAATGATTTTTATATTAATACTTGGGGAAACCTTTCTTTCCAATCCGGAATAGATTATCCTAACAGAAAAAGTAATTTTGCAGAAGAGATAATTGGGAATGATACTACCAATGTAACTTTTTATTTTCTTCATTTAGATGATGGAGAGGAATCAATTATTCAAGTGCAAGATTCAAGTACTGCTGCTTTAGTGGGTGTAAAAGTCACTGCCTATTTGAATGCTTTACCTTTAGATTATGATGCTTCAGTTTGGACGCAAGTAGAATCTGGTTATACAGGTGGGGCAGGAGAAATAAAGTTTTGGCTAAATCCAGATAGTAGATATAAATTAGTTTTGGAAAAAAGCGGGTATACTACAACAACCACCTATATTGATCCATTACCCCAAATTACTGTTCAGATGGGTGTGGCAACAGAAGATGTGGCTTATATTGCTCCAACGAGAAGTATGGAATGGGAGTATGGGCCAGGAGCCGGCCCAGTTGGATTAGGAAGCACCTATGATTTTAATTTCAACATATCTGCATCACTTGGAAATTTAATATACTGTGCTATGAATATTACTAACTCAACAAATGATGTTGTAGCCAGTGCAGAAGGGTGTGATACCGACGCAACTTATTATGGAGAAAACCTTTCTGATTCATATACTATTCAAGATAATGACACTTTAATTGGAAAATATTATATAACGATTGATTCAGAATGTAAATCTGATGCTACTGGATCTTTCCTCCGTTGTGATAAAGGAGCCCTTCAGGGAACTACTTGTTCTACCGACGCTGATTGTGAAGTTTATGGTCTTTTAGGTACTACTTATTGGACTGAATTTCCTTTTAACTTTTCTACAACAACTTCTATTAAATCCGCATTTAGTTCAATGGCAGATTGGGATTCTTTTGGAGAAGATGTTGAAGGAGACGCTTCAAGGATCATATTCTTTTTCATATTTGGAACAATAATTATTGGTGCTATAAATTATTTCACAGGAATTGGAATGACTAATCCAGGACAAGAAATAGGAATAATAGCCATAGTTGTAATAATAGCCAGCATTGCCGGATTTTTTGAAATAAACTTTTTAGCAGGAATAGATGTTGCTTGGGCTGCTTGGTTTGAAAAATATACTGTTGCACTCATAGTTTTCCTTTTTGCAGGAGGATTTATACTAAATGATTTAAGAAGGAGGCACGAACTATAAATGGGGAAAATAACTTATGCAATATTAACATTAGTAGGAATGCAATTAGCTATGACTTTATTTTTAGGAGTTAATTTTCCTGGTTCAACAATTTATGTTCTTGCAACAAATCCTACTGCCTGGGCGTCTACACTTTTGGTCTCACGAATATTTGCTATAATCGCAGCAATTTCAGCAGTAGTAGCTATTGGCCTGTATATTGTTAAAAGTGATTTCTCCTTTTATGCAGTTATAGCTGCAATATTTTTTACCTTCGCTGAAACTTACTTTGAATTTTATCAGAGAATAATTGCAGTAACAAGGGCTCACGGTTACCCGGACATTACTATTTTAATACTATTTATTCCTTTAACAGTACCATGGTTAATAATATTATTAGATTGGATAAGGGGGAGAGATTAGGATGGCACTTGAAACACTAAACTTTTTTGATATCTTTGTAAATATGCTAGGTGGAAGTGTATTCATTGGTTTCCTTTTAGTGTTAGGAATAATTCTTTTAATTGGTTATCTCACCAGGTTAAGCCAAACTTTTATGCTATTCTGGGGCTTGGTCTTTACTTTATCTTGGGGAATGGTATTTTATGGAGGAATAGTTCCTGCAGCGATTTTTGTATTTGCTTTTGCTTGGTTTGCTTATTCGATGTATAAATATGTTACGGGGGGTGCAACATAATGGTTACTTCAACTTATAATGAATCCACAGGAGAGTGGACAGAAAATAATGGAGAAAAGAAAGAAAGGAGAGTTTCTAAAAGGAAATTCAGAATGGCTGGTTTGGGAAAATTTAGAAAAGCAGGAAGAACCGCAAGAGGATATTCACAAACAAGACAAAGAGATTATGAGAAAAGACTTCCCCCGCTTTTGAAAAGAGTTTATCATGAGACCGGAATTAAGAAGAAAAGAGTAAAAGGCAAGAGAGGAAAAGGAAGACCAAAAGGGCCTTCTGGTAAGTATTATATTCCGGGTGTAGGGCCTGTTGGCGTTTATGAGTGGAGACGTTGGTATGCAAGGAAATTAGCTACTGATAGAATGAGACAGGCACAAAGGCAAGCAGGATTGCCCCCAAGCAAGATATATCAACCAAGAGAGCAATACACTGCCCCTCCAAGAAGGGTAGTTCAAGAGCAAGTAAGGGCTACTGTGAGCGATAATATTCTTCACGCACCCCAATTTATGCGTGGAGATATGAGACGTTCAGAACAGCTTAATCGCTCTGATAATATTCTCAATGCTCCTCAATTTCTGAAGGGAGAAATGAGAGGTGCATCAAGAGAATCACCTAATATTATCGGAAGGGTTTCTGGCCAGACTGCTGACCAGTTACCTACTCCGGTAAGTAATCCAATGGGTGATGTTTATTTGGATGTAGATCCATTAACAGGAAAACACTTGTATAGAAAGAGGCCAAGAGAGAAATGGTTGGCTGGGAGACAGTTATGAGAAACTTACAACGTGGCGCATATAAAAAATTAAAACTTCACAAAGGGAGGATGAGTAAAAAATATAATTCAGGAAAATCAAAATGGTAAAAAAGAAAAAAAACGGAAAGAAACTTCCAAGAACAATTCAGGTTACACATCAGATAGGAACTTCAATAACACCTTTAGACAGAAGACTACTTGCTTTGAAACCAGGAAAAAGAATTAGCAAGTTTGGAAATGTTTATTGGGAATATAGGAAAAATAGGTCTGATGTAAGTCCTAAAAAGAAATTATAATCCTTTTATCAGGAAAAACAGAGGGAGGTGAAACGCAAATATGGACGCAATAACAGGAAAGCTTATCACAGCTTTTGTATTAATTATAGTAGGTATCGGACTACTTGCAGTTGTATCAGATGAGACTTATGGAGTAACTAGCAAAGCAACAGCAAACCAATCTTTAGATTTAACTAATTACTTTGATCTTGGTGCAGGTGTTAATGCACAAGGAGGACAGATTAACGAAACTTTAGCATCAAACATTTCTCTAACTAACCAAGGAGCAACAGGTAGAGATTGTAAGATGAGTGGCATAGTGATTTTAAATGGAACTTATGATGGAGCTCTTGTATTAGGAACAGATTACAGTTATGATTTAGCAGAAGGAACTATTGGTTTCTATAACACAACAGACGCTAATTTAACTGGTGACTCGGGTTCTGGTTCAAACACAACTTATGTCTACCACACTTATTGTCCAAGTGGTTACTTAACATTAGGTTGGGGAAGAACAGTAACAAAGACTGTACCAGGTTTCTTCGCACTAGCATTACTATTGATCGGTGTAGCTTTATTCTATAGTGTATACAAAGGATGGGGCGTGAAATAAGATGCCATGCAAATATAACTTTGGACTAAAGAAAGGTGGTAGTTACGGTAAGAAGAAAAAGAAACGGCGAAAGCGTAAATAAGATGGCAAAGAATAATATAGACTGGCTTGGAGCAGGACGTACAGGAAAATCAATGGCCATCGGAACCGGCAGTTTAGTGAAAACTGGTGTTAATGCCTTTATGGGATTAGCAGTAGTTGGAGCTGTTGCCGGAATGATTGGTCGCATGTGGTAAACTGGAGGAATAAAATGCCTAGAAGAAAGAAAAGAAGAAGAAAAAGATAGGTAAAACCTATCTTATCTTTTTCAACTTTTATTTATAAAGAAACAGCGTCGGAAAGGACGTATTTGAACAAAATAAGCAGGCTATTTTTTATCAAAAAATAAAGAAAGGAAAATCTCTTATTTCTTTTGCAACTTTTTCATTTTCTAACAAAATTTGGTAAGTATGTTGATTAACTTTTCTAACTAAACCATAATCTTCCATTTCTTTTAGAATATCATAACACATTGTTTTCTTTAAATGGAAAATACAAATTCTCATAATACGAATTACCTCACTTGTTGGGAGATAATTACAACCTTTATCCAGGAACTTTCTGTAGATCCAAAGATAAACTAGGGGTATCTCTCTCTTTTTCATCCTAATAATTGTTGAGGAATTGTTTGTATTGCAGGAACACAACCTTCATATAAAGCGTGACAAGCTGCCATATCTCTTCTATATAATAATGCTGCAACAAGCACAAACAAAAGAACTGCAAGAATTAACCACTGGTTTTCATTTGGTTTCTTAAAAAGGTTTCTCCAATTATGAAGTCCTCTATCTTTTATTTCTGTGTCCTTTCCACAGTTTGGGCAAATTACTATGTTTCTCACCTCCGTTTAGTTAATATTACTCTAAACTCGTAAGCAGCCAGCCTGAACGGCATAAAATTATTTATAAAATTTTTTGCACCTGTTTTCTCAATGAAATCTATCTTTAAATCTAGATGGTTAGCTAAACACGATATTTCTTTTATTCCATAAGCATAAAGCGTGTGCTTTATTCCTTTTTTAACATGATAGAAAGGCCTTAAAACAGTATCTCCATTTTGGGTTACTAATATTATTTTACCGTCGTCTTTTAACACGCGGATAGCTTCTTTCAAAATATCTACTGGTCTCTCAATGTGTTCCAGAATAAAACTCATAACAACAACATTAAAAAGTTTATCTTTAAAATCTAGTATCCCATCATTTAAGTTGTAGGAAAGAACCTTATCCTCTTCTATTATATCTAATCCAACATAATCACATTTTTTTAAATAAGAAAAAAGAGGGGCACCAATTCCGCAACCTATATCTAAAACTTTCTCTCTCTTTTTAATATGAGATGCAATAAACTCCATTTTTTGCTTTACGTGTTCCATCTTAAAAGATTGTGGCGGAGGATTTAAGGTGCGTGAGTTGCAAGGGAAAAAGTATGGTGATACGAAAAACCTTGCAGAATAGTATGTTCTCACCATTCCTCTCCTCCGCTAAATTGTTTAAACTTTTTCTTCTTTTGGCGTCATCAAACTTAATGATTCTTCAACAGTGTATTCAACATCTTTCCCTGATCCTTTAACTATCAGGGTTATTTTTTCACCTTCAAGCTTTCCTTTGTTTTCGCCAATTAAAACCAATTGACCGTACAAAGAGTTTTCTGTTGCGCCTTTTGTTACCCCCCAAGAAAACTTCTCTCCTTCGACTTTGATATCCATCCTAACCTTATTTATTACTTTACCTTCCCACTCTACAGTGTAAGGTTCTGGTTCAGATAGTATCTCTATCTTGTGTTTTCCTGCGGTGGCTTTCCACCAATTCTTTACCTGTTGTAGGTTTTGTTTTTCATGTTTGTAATCCATTTTGGATTCCTCCTGCCCTTTTTTAGGACTATAATTCATTGTTGAAAATCCCTCTGCTTTGGCACGTAAACATATTCGCCAGTGAAGTTTCCACTATCTCCTCCAGGTGGCCTTTTGTTTTTTAACCATTCTACAAACCTATCTATAAGAACTTTCACCTCTCCAGAATACATTTTCATAGCTATTAGGCCTAAAAAACCTAACACAACTATTATCCCAATAAAAGTGTCAGCCGCAGCCATTATTCGTAATGCACCCCTTCTAAACCCTCATTTGTGATGATTTTGATTAACAACTTAACTATCTTTTGTCTAATCTTCCCAATAGGCAACCAATTACTTAAAGTTTTGGGTGTTAGCATTTTAGCGTGTTCTACTTCCCCACTTGTAAGTAATTTCACAAATGCTTTTCTTTCTTTCTTGTTAGTTACTTTATCTTCAAGCAATAAATTAATATGATCCTTAATTGATTTCTCATATTGTTTGCCCATCATAGCAAAATTAATAGTTTCATCTTTTGATTTAGACTTCTTATACTTCCAAATCTTATTCCAATTTCTTGCACTACCGACGCTGAAGAAGGAACCTAATTGTGGATCTACTGGCCCCAAGCACGACGATGGTGTCATATAAATTTCATCACAAGATAAGGCTAACAAGGTTCCACCACTCATAGCGAATATAGGAATTACTCCTCTTATCTTTCCAGGGTATTCTTTTAGCAACCTGCTAATATACATAGAAGCAAAAACACTTCCTCCAGGAGAATGAATTATTAAATCAAATGCTTTTCCTTTAAACTTCGTCAATGCTTTAATTACTTTCTCTAAAGTTTGTATATCTATCATAGAACCGCCAAACATTCCCATTTCAGTATGTTTGATCAATAAAATGTGTCTGCCAGTCATTCCTTTAATCTTTTTCAGCAAATAAGAAGAAGCATAACCATAAATTCTTCCTTTAAACCGCATAAACACAAAAATTAATATGAAAGCAATACTTATCAAACTGATTATGGTATTTATTCCGTATTGTCCTCCTGCTTGTGCGACTGTAACCTGAATAGGTATTGCACTTCCAGTTGCATTCAAATATTCTAACGCACCAACAACAGTTTCAGCTACCATCTATTTCCTCCTTTTGAAGTTTACAACCTTTTAATGAAGCGTCTCTTTTAATTATTTCAGAGAGAGCTTTATCGTCGGGAGCTTCATCATATTCTTTTTGTTCTTCTGGTGTTAATTTAAACAACTTTAAAATAAATTTAGGTATTTGGTTTCTTGACATTAAGACTATTCTTACCATATCTGGATCTGGCGGAATACACCTAATAAAACTTTTCCACTTCCTATCTGTATAATGTATCTCTTTGTTATTTATTTTAAATTGTAATGGTTCTCTTCCAATTGTAAAAACTAATCTAATCATCTTTCATTTCCTCACGGGTAGCCTCAACTATTCTTACAAAGTTATTACAACTTGCTCTTGCTAACAACTTTTTTGTAAATTTGTCTAAAAGCTTCTTACAGCATTCATTCATAATCCATAGTAGTCATCAAGAAAGTTTTTCAACAAAGCGAATTGCAACAGCAACAAGAATGCAATAACACCGACGGCAACCAACTTACTTTCAACTGCCAAAGCAATTATAGCAATAATCACGCTGGGAGAAAGTAGAGTTAAGATAGATAATCCGTATCTTGCCTCTTCTCTTTCGCTCATCTCTTCCTTTATTTCTTTTTGTTTAACCATTTTACAAACTCTTCATAATTTTATCGTGGTCATTCATGTTTTTCACTTTAATTGTAAGTTCCGGATATAACTCTTCCAACTTTCTTGATTGTCTAATCAAAATTGGTCTATCTGGGTTTTCCTCGTCAGTAATGTAAAGAAGTTCTGCTTGGTAATGTGCAGCATACCTTTCTTTCTTTGGCCTTACTACTTTCTTTCTCTTTGGTGCCAATAAAGGTTCGCCCTCTTCTTCAACTTCTTCCTCGTCATCTTCTTCATAATCTTCTTCGTCTTCTGGTACTATTTCCTCGTCATCATAATGAACTGGTTTTTTCTTTTTCCTTCTAAATGGGTTAGCCATAGTTTTCTCCTCCTCTAATCTTTTTTTTTATAAGTTTTTTTTGCTTCTTTTAATACGTCTTTAAATTTCATCTTTGGGTTTTTCTTTTTGGTTTCATTTACGTGGTCCATCCACGGATTCTTTCCTGCCATTTGATTAAGTCACCTCCTGACTATTATCTTTTCTTTGAAAACACAAACAGATATAATATTTCTAATATTCCTGCTGTGTTAAATATAAATAAACAAATAAACCACCCTTTCTGTTTTCTCCTCGCTGCCCTCCATAAAGCAAAACCTTTCCAAATTGCTGCCCAGATACTTATTCCTATAACCCAATACAAAAAGGCCATTGAAGTATAATCTATCATTTTTTCACTCCTTCTTTTAGTTTCTGGAAGTCCTTAAAGGTTTGCATGGCCTTACAATAAGTTTGATACTGCTGGAATTGGGTAACAAGATTACTAGAAAGTAGCACAAACACTGCTACCAGGTTTATCACCCCTACCACCCTCACTGCTATTGTTGAAGGGCTCATAAAAGCATTATAAATCACAAACCAAGTGACACCAAACAATATGAACACTATTGACATCATAGAAGCTTCGTATTGTGCTTTTTGGTCTACTTTAGCCATCAATTTTGCTAGAAAGTTAGGAAAGATATACTTTGGCTCTGTTGGATCTTTTTGTGCCTCTAAATCGTCCTCTATTTCGTCTATAACGTCCTCTGTGAAAGCATCTTTAAGTCTTTCTTTGATTTTCATCCTCTTTCTCACTCTCCTCTTCTCTTTTCTTTCTTCTTCTATCCCAATATCCATAATTAGTAACCATAAGTCTCATCTCCACCTATAAATTGGCCTATTACAAAACCTCCAACAAAAATTCCTACTAAACCGCCCAAGAAACCCCATTTAGGTGCACAAGTAAAAGTTATTGTTAGCACGGCAAAGAGAATACCTCCAATTATTCCGTACATCTTATTACAACCATAACCTTCCAGCCACTTTCCAGCTATTGCTCCAATAAAGAATATTAGAACCAAAATAATAAAAGACTGGTTCCAAGGCCCAAAAAATACATCAGTATTGAAACCTCCCCCTGTAAGTAGATTACACACCCTCATTTTAAACCAAATTCCTCCCTTTCTTGTTTTGTATATGTATCCATGCCTAAATGGCATTTCCTACAAAGCCACTCATAATTATTTATGTCTCTCGTATAAGTTTCAGAAAGGTTTGCTAAATCTAACTTCTTTTCCTTTCCACAAAACTCACAATACTTTGGAGCTTTATAATGTTTCCTCAACCAGATGTGAAATTGGCTTTGTTTTGCTTTATTTCCTTTCCAATTTGGATTTCCTTCTTTTAAGTTAATCCTTCTTAATTTTTTCATGGCTTTCTTAGAAATATGAAAACCATATTTTTTTCCTTTTCTCGCTTCACTTATCCTTCTTCTTGTTTCTCTACTAACAAACTTCCCTTTATTTCCTAAACCAATTTTCTTTTTAGTTTCTTTAGAATGCTTTTTTCCTATCTTGAATTTATCTCCACATTCTCTACTACAAAAATGATTCTTGTGCCCCTTTAACGCTGAAGGAATCCTATAAAATTCTTTTTCACAATAAGCGCAGTTACAAATTGGCATTATCCACCACCTCCATCTAATTCAGTTAGACACCAATCTAATCTATCTGTGCATTCCCCTGTTAAATCACTCATTTCCCAAAACATATCATCACACTCTTCTAATAAATCTTCGTAATCTTCAACTAAAAAATAACATTCGCCAAGTCCTGCAAGTAAATAAAAAGTTACACCGACTAGTGCTATAGCCAAGATTACTATTGCTATTGTTTGTCCTTTACCCATTTAAATTCTCCCGGCAGATACTTAAATCTGTCTCACACCTTATTTTTTCATTAGCTAAATCAACTAAACCTTCTTCTGCTTCTTGTATTAATTCTTTTGCAGGATAATAAAGCTGGTCAAACTTGTATTGAAGTTCTCTTGCTTTATTAAATGCTACTCCAGAAACAATAAAAGAAATTATGGATAATACTAAAATTAGAAAAACCATTACCATAACTATAATCTGCCTTTGTTCAATTCTTTGTGTGTTCATTCTTCTTTATCCTCTACTTTAATGTTCCAATACACAAAAATTAATGCTGAAAGAAACACAAAATAATGTGCTATTGGCCCATATTTGATATAAAATTCCTGGGTTATAATCATTGCGATTATAATTAGCACCCAAAATGCGTTTAATATTAATCCAATTTTCATTCATTTTTCCTCCTTATTTAACATCATTCTCCAAAAACTTTTATCTTTAAAGTTCATTTCAATAAAATCAGAGATAACATCAATAGCAATAGCAGTAATAAAACACCCTACCCCTATTAATATTGCCCAAGCAGTTACATTATCAATCATTTTTCCTCCTTCAACCTCTTACAAATCTCAATCATATCTACTTCTTCAGATTCATCTCTATAAACTAAAGACATATTCTTATTACTCCAATTCCATCCATAAATGTAATCACAATCAATAGTTATTAAAGGACTTTCTTTAAGAGGAACTCCTTCATCAAAAGGAGCAATATTAATATCTACTCTTTCTTCTTCAATTTCTTCTGGTTCTGGTTCAATAACTAATGACCATCTCATTATTATTATTGCTAAAACAATAGTAAATCCAATTAGTAAGACAGTTGCAACCATTGCAGTGCTTCCTTTTTTATTCATTTTTCCTCCGTTTCTTTAACCTCTTCTGTTCTAAAAAAATAATAAAAACCATAAACAATAATTGGAACCGGAATTAAACTCCAAAAACCAGGCAATATTCTATATGCTGTCAGAGAAAACCCTGCAATACCTAACCAAACTAATTTTAACCAGGCTTCCATTTTAATCCCAGATCTCCTCCCCAAATGCTTTTGCTAATGCTTTTGGAGAAACGTGAGTGTAAATTTGAGTAGTGCTTAATCGTGAGTGGCCCAGCAGAACCTGGATATGGCGAATGTCTCTTTTCTTATCGTTTAGGTAAAAGGTGGCTCCGCTGTGCCGTAAAGTGTGAAAGTGAATATCCTTTGAGATTACTTTTAGTGCCCAACTCTTTATTTGCCTTTGTAATGTCCTATCGCTTAATCCTATTGGCAAATGTTTTAATCCTCTCTTAACAGGTGGCATAATTGGAATGTTTCTATCCTTTCCACCTTTAGCATCAAGAATATGGAGAAGGTTTCCGTCAAGATCAACATCTATTGGTTTTAACTTTGTTATTTCAGAAACACGCATGCACTGATAGAAGCCCAACATAAATGCAAGTTTAAGCTTTTTATCTTTAACTTCCTTAATAATCAATTTAAATTCTTTTTCAGAAATTGTCTTTGGTAACTTTTTTACCATTTTCTTACAAGTTTTGCGACAAAAAAAGAAGTAAAGTAATGGGTAGCCCTTCTCTTTCTGTCGGCTTTCATATCTTATGCGACACTCTAGTATATAAATCTTTATATTCTAGAAAATATAAGGAAAATTTATGACTGATGACTATAAAACTGATAAATGGTTAATGAATATTTTTGAAGGGTGGTTTGATCCTTGCCCAATTAATCCTTCTTTTGATGGGTTAAAAATAGAATGGCAAAAAAAGACCTTTGTTAATCCTCCTTATTCTAATCCTTTGCCTTGGGTAGAGAAAGCTATTGAAGAAAACAAAAAAGGAAATGTGGTTGTTTTATTATTAAAGCTAGATACTTCAACTAAATGGTTTGCCAAATTATTTGAAGCTAACGCAAGATTATTGTGGTTTCAAAATAATGAAGTAGATATTGCAGAAACTTATAATGAGATTATAGAAATTGCAAGGAGGGAAGAATAAAATGTGGTTAGTGTATTTAATATTAACGGCAATAATTATTATGCTTTTAAGTGGTATAAGGATAATTAAAGAATGGGAGAAAGGATTAATACTTACTTTTGGGAGGTTCAGTGGTTTAAGAAAAGCCGGATTAACTTATATTTTTCCTATAGTTCAAATGTTGGGCACTGTGGACACAAGGATAAAAACAATGGACGTGGAACCACAAGAATGTATTACCAGCGATAGTGTAACGGTTGTATTAGACGCCGTCTTTTATTTTAAGGTAGTAGATGCTAAGAAAGCAGTATTGAATGTTGAAGAATTTGAAAAAGCTTCTTTTAAACTTTGTCAAACTTCATTAAGGGATGTAGTGGGTAAAAGAGATCTAGATGAGTTATTACAAAAGAAAGATATTATTGGGGGTGAAGTTAAAAAACAAATTCAAGAGCCAACAGATGAGTGGGGCATTGAAGTAACTAATGTGGAAATTAAAGATGTTGTTTTACCAAAGACTATGAAAAGAGCTATGGCAAAGGAAGCAGAAGCTATTAGAGAAAAAAGAGCAAGAGTTACAAAGGCAGAAGGAGAGTTGGAAGCGAGCAAGAAATTAAAGGAAGCATCCAACAATATGGATGATAGGTCTATAACTTTGAGACAATTACAAACTTGGCAAGAGATAGGTGCAGAACAAAACTCCACAATGATAATAATTCCTTCAGATATTATTAGTGGAGTGAAAGATTTGTTTAAGAAAAAATGAACTTCCCCTTAACTTGGGTTGTAGTAATGAGTGTTGCATCAATCTTAGCAGGTGCAGCATTCATTTTGATTCTTTTTAGACAATCAGGAATCGCAATCGGGTTAGAACTAACTGTTTTGATCATTTTGTTTGTTTTACCTATTTTGGTTAAACTGGAGGTAATTTAAAAATGATAGAAAGAATATTACTTGGTGTTTTGTTTATGTTAGTGTGCTTGTTAATTGCTTTTGGTATTATATATTTAATCCAGATTGCAAGGGGTAAAAGATGACTTGCATAAATGAGTTTTTCCGGGAGGAAGATGAAGAAGATGAAACTTAAATGCCAACGTTGTGGAAGGGAGTGGGATTATAAAGGAAAAAAGAAATGGTTTACTTCTTGCCCAGATTGTAAGACTTCTGTAAAGATTAAGGAGAGAGAAGAATGAAATGGATTTTAATAAGGAATGGAGAAGTAACAAATATTTTTGAAAGTAGAGAATATGCTATCAAACATTATAAAACAATGTTAAAACAAACATTAAAGGACTTAAAGAATCAGGATAAAAAAGGGGCAACAGGTTATGATTATTCAATTAAGAAACCAGAAATAGAAATTAAACCAATAAAAGAAAGGGAGGCATATTTAGGATTATAAAATTAAACCAAGCGAGTTTATAAGGGTAATTAAAAAACCTTTATTAAAAGAATATTATGAAGATAATTATGAAACAAAAGATAAAGGAGTTGAAGAATGGTTAAGTTAACTAAAAACGAAGTTATGATATTTTGTAAGGAAAACTACAAGAAAGGTTACAAACAAGGACAGCAAGACTTCGCAGACGAAGTTTTGAAGGTTGTTGATGAGGCAATTAGAGATTTTTGGGGATTTATGGAAGCAGAATTAGATGCTGTTAGGATTGGAGAGATTGAATTAGGTGATAAAACCAATATGTTACAACCAGATAATATTAAAAGACATTTTGAAATATTCGATGAAGAACTAAAGAAAAAGATAAAGCAATTAGGAGGGAAATAATATGGAGAAATACAATATTTTATTTCAAGGCTCAGAAGTATTAATGGTTATACAAGCCAAGAGCAACAGTGAGGCTAGAAGGTTATTCAATAAGAACATATCAATAAGAATAAGGAGATGTGGGGTCGTAGACCCTATCTAATGCTTGAACTGTTAGCAGTTCATAAGGAGTTGAAGAATGGATAAAAGGGAGTTTAATAAAAAGGAGATTTTAAAGATTCTATCTAAAAGAGAAAGTAGGGAAGTTAAAGAAGAAAATGTAAAGATAACTTTAGATAGTGCTATGGAGATAGCTACAGGTTTTTATAATTTAGGACAGCAAGACTTCGCAGACGAGTTGAAGAAGGAGATTGAGAAGTTACTTCGGGGTATGAGTAATAAATGGGGATTATATGATGGAAATGATACTAAAGGACTGATGTTCATTAATGATAGAGTTTTAGAAATAATTGAGAAGTTGGATTGATTCTAACTTTTGCAGTCATAACAGTTCGCATAAGGACTACAAAAAATTTGATATATTTAAATGTTTCGGAAACGAGAACTATGTTTAAAAATTCGATTTTGTCTAAAAATTAAGCCACAGGAGAGGGGAATTGTATACGAAGCTGGGTATTTAAAATGGATTAAAAACCCATTTAATAAACAAACTCTCCTGTGGTTTCTTAATGCTTAAATATTTTCTTTATGTAGTTGTTAAATGTTTCTTCTTTGGATTTAACAAATCCTGCTACTATTTTTCTTGCTTTCTCCCTGCTACAATTATATTTCTTTATGAGGAGATCAATTAACTCCTCGTTGTTGTATAATTCCTTTATGTATTCCTTTATTTGTTCCACCTTGCCCTCCCATCACCTCAAAATTGGTTATGTGAGTATAAGGTTTCTCAAATCCTTACATACATTTTCAATGACACTTTGACACTAAATACTATATATTTTCTACTTTTGTATATATATCCATCTCTTTTTTAACACGGAAAAAGGATCTCCTGCTTTTTCCTGTTTTCTCGCACCATTTAACCTGTGCCTCGCCTATGCTGTTGCTATCTGCTAAAACTTTTATCACTAATTCCTTATGCTTATTCACTTTTATTGCTTTTATGCCTAATCTCTTGAACTCTATGCTATCATATAAGTAAATGTCGTAAAGTTTAAAAAGTAATCTAAAATTAAGGTTTTCTGTTGCCTCGCTTGTATTATCCTTAATAAAGTCAAATACCTCGTTTCTTTGCTCTAATGTAAGGTTTTTGTAAGGAATTTTCACTAATTCTGCTATGATCCTCATCTTTTCCTGATAACTGAAACTTATATTTTGGTATAAAACCCGGTCTATAACTGCTTTCATATCCTCGCCGTTCTTGTCCAGCTGATTAACAGATATTATCACACCACCATTAAAAATAAATTGTCGTGGAACTTTAAGTTTTGAACTTGTTGTTGAATATCTAACAAATCTCGTTCCTGTCGCTGAATACAAACACGATTTAAGTAATTCCAAACCAACATCATTTCCAAATACATTTTTAGTATCATCAAAAAATATGATCTTGTCTTTGTTGAAGTAAAGGAAATGATATAATTCCAACGCCGTTGTATATCCTGAACAATAAACAAATTCTTTCCCTGATTTCTTTAAATTGTTTAGAATATGGAAAGATTTTCCTAAACCTGTTTCGCCCTCAACAATTAAACCTGTTGCAAATCCCTCACAAATCATTTTACAATAATGGTTTAAAGTATAAAAACTCTTGTCTATTATATCGTTGTCGTTCTGTTTTATTACTTTCAAACTCTCAACAAATTCTTTATGGGCTTTCTGTTCCTGTTCCTGTAAATCTTTCATTAACTCATAATTTTCAACATCAATTACACTTTGAACTTTCGCTTTTGTGATCTCCTCTTTTATGTTTAAGGCATTCTTCAATAAAGTAATATTCTCATCATAAGAAAGCGATCTATCTATCTTGCTTTCTACATCAACCTTATCATAATCATCAGGCATTCTGTCTTTTACATACTTTTTAATTCTCTTTATTTCTTTCTCGTTCATTTTTCCACGACCTCTCTTTGTAACCATTTTGATAATCCTTTGTTCTCTAATTCTTTTAATCTGTCTGTGTAAAACTGAATATGATTTTTCACTAACGGAATATTCCCTTCCCTGCCTTTGATCCATTTATCAGTTTCGTCAAAATCACTTTCGTCTTGTTCCTCTAACTCTTTTAATCTCTCTTTTCTCTCTTTGATCTGCTCTTTCAAATAATTAACATCATCATACTCTTTGTTATATATCCCCATTTTACCACCATTCTATATCATCATTATCCCATTTATCGCTTTCGTCCTCTCCCCAAAAATCTAAATCATTTTCGTTCATTTTAACCCCCAATTCATTTTAGTTTTTTCTTGTTCTAAATCTGCTATTTGTTTCTCAATTAAACTTATACTCTCTCTAAATTGCTCGTCTATTGGTTTCTCGTTTAGATCGCCCCCATTATGCAAAAGCCACCTGCTTTTTTCATACTCGTTCCATTTGCACTCATCAGAAACGATCCACTTTAAATTATCTCGCCACTCTTTATTATTATCAATAATTCTATCTGTTTCTTTGTTTTCCTCACTACTTCCAAATAAATCTAATTGAGGCACTTTTTTCTTTCCCCCAACCAGCTTTTCCTCATACCTTTTTCCTCAAAATGTCTTTCCATTTCCTCAAAAGTTTCAAAACATTTCCAGCGATCAAATACCTCTTGCTTAACTCTCTCTTTTGATTTTCCCAACTTTCCAAATTTTGTTTGGGATTTCTTTAAGGCAACACCATTTTCCTTTAACACTTTCCAAATTGTAGTTCTACTAATATGTGTTTCAGGCATTTCTGCTATCTCTCTACACGAATAGCCCTCGCTATACTTCTTAATGTAAAATTCAGTTTTCATTTTAACCCCCTATTCAATAGGCATTTTACTTTGCTAATGATCTAAATGACGGAAATCTTAACCTGCCGTTTTTGGTTTTATCCAGATATTGTATTTCTATTTCTGCCTCGCCCTGCTCGTCTATCAACTGCTTAACTGCTAAATGTTGTGATCCTGAAACCTGAACAGCATTTCCCTCGCTATCCTCACAACGAATTCCAGCATTATTTGTTGTATAAGTTTTCACAACTAATGTTGTTTCTTTGAAAAATTTACACTTCAACCAATTTTTAGATCGCCGTTCCTCGTATATGCTTTCCATATTCTTAATCACTATTCCTTCTCGTTGTTCAGCATAAGCCGTTGCTAACATAACTCTAACAGGCAAATATTCTGCTATCTCAATATTTTTAGAATTAAGTTCCAGCATTTCAATAAATTTTAATCTCTCTTTCAACGGCAAAAACTTTAAGTCCTTTTGATCCAATTTCAGAATATCAAACACAGCATATTTTACAGGCAAAACTTCTCTTAATCGTTCCTGCTTAAATCTATCTTTGGTTAAAGCCCTCTTTTGTAGTTTATCAAAATTATCATCAAAAGTGATCATTTCGCCATCCAAAATGAAATCATTTCCAACCTTTTCCAGCACTTTAACAACTTCTAAATAGTTTTGTGTTTTATTTCTGCCTCGTCTATTAACCAGCATAACTTCGCCGTCTTTCTTAACTGCTAAAATTCTCTCGCCGTCATATTTTATGTTCGCTTTTACATTAGAAAATTTTAAATTATCTAATTCTTTTTCTTTAATACTATCGCATAACATTACCATTTTTAACCTCTTATTCGTTTAGATATTCTGCCCTGATTATAGCATTTCCTTCCTCGTCTATACTCTCACAATATAAATTTATTTCTGTCGCACAATAACCCAATTTCTCAACTAACCAATTATTATAATCTCTATCAAAAAAATTCCAAACATTACATTTAATTTTCTTTATTTTTTTAGTTTCCATTTTTAACCCCTTATTCTTAAAACAAAAAAAGGATCTATAATGTTAATAGATCCTCAACTTTTGCTTTATCTACATTTAATTCTTTAATCACTTTTGTTGTAGTTTTTGCTTTCTCGCTTTGTTTCTTTAAATCAATTATATCCATAACAACTTCACTTTTCTTTGTCGTTCCTAAATACATTTCCATAAAGCCCTTATACAATTTAGACGGAAACAAATAAGCAAAATAAACTTTAAATCCGTTTCCACTTGTATAAGCAAACTTCAAAACTTTATTTGTTGTGTTAAGATCGTTCAATAGTCCGTCCCCCTCAACTAAATATTGTTTCTCAACAATTAGATCATCAACTTCTTTATGATCTACTTCTTTGTAGTTCGCAACTTCTTTTGTTTTGTTTAATTTCGCCATAGGTTTTCCTTTTATCAACCTAAAAGCAACATCAAACTTTTTGCCGTTTTTCTCGTCTATAAAATGTCCTCGCTGATAAGTTCCAGCAACTTTTTTTAAGACATTTCCGTTCTCATCACAATATTCGTATTCTTTTGTTTTTGGTTTTATAGGTGTATATTTTATATCCCAATAACCTATTTTTAGGTTATACCACATTTTCAAAACCCCCTAATTCTTGTTTAGTTCTAATTCTAATGCTTTCAATAAGCCATTACTTTCCTTTATCTCGTCTTTCGTAAATTTTATTAACTTTAATGTTTCTTTTCTCGTTAATGGTTTTTCCATTTCCTCATTTATTTTATCCTCGTCTTTTAAAAATCTCGTAAAATTTAAAAGATCTGTTCTCTCGTTTTCATCACACTTTCCATTTTTTAAAAGAAATTCCTTTAAATCTTTTATAAATCCCTTTTCCATTTTAATTAACCCCCATATTTGTTTCTAATCTCCCTAAATGTTCCCAAACTAATCGTCTTAAAAAATGAGAAATACTTTCGTCCTCGTCCTTAAAGTTTTTAATTATGTCCCAAGTTGCCTTATCACAATAAAAACTTCTGATTATTTTTCTTTTGTTTCTCTCAACAAATTTATAACTCTTTTCTGTTATCATTTTCCCTCGTATAGTTTATCCTCATAGCCCTCAAACTTATCGTGTTCCTGCTGATCCACCATAGCGTCATAAATCAAACTATCGCATTTATCACATACTTCCTGATCCACAGGAATTAAATTTTTACACCAATTTATATCACACTCTTTTAAGGCAACTTCCTTAATGAAAAATTCTGTTTCTACTTTACTATTCTTAACTGCTTTTTTGATCTGCTTACACCATTTTATAGCCATAGTTCTATCAGGCAGGTAATTTACAAACCCAGAATTTTCACTTTTTCCAACTACTGCTCTATACCCTTTAAGGCATTTATTTTTTTTAGTTTCCATTTTTAACCTCTTTGCTTGTTATATTTACTACTATATAACTTATTTATATAGTTTTCTGTTAATCGTGTCTATTCCTCAACTTCTACTATTTCTAAATCAAAACAGGAAATATCAACATCAACAGGATCATTATACAAATAAGTTTCTGCCTCTTTCCTCGTTTTAAAAACTAATTCCTCTCTTAAATCGCCGTTCTTTAAGGCACGGCGAACATAAGCATTTTCGCCAATTATTTTTATTTTATATACCATTTTACCCCCTGTCGTATAATCATTATTTTAAGACATAATACCCTTATTTTTCCTTTAATTGTTTTCGTTTTATGTCGTTTTTTCTGTTGAATTATTGATTATCTAATTCCCTATATCCAAAATTGGTTAAATCATCTGTTGGTATTTCCATTTTTTTAATCTCCCCTACAATTAAGGCATATATACCCTTTTGTAGTTTTTTTCATTTCAGTTTTTTTATGTTCTGTTCCACAATTAAGGCATTTCGCATAAGCACCAAAATAAAAATTTAAAGTTTTCCTTAATTGTTTTGGTTGCATACTCATAATATTAAACCACATCTTATTTAATTTCCTATTCGTAATTATCTAATGTTCCTATTTCGTCCTCAATATCCATTTGCCTTCTTTTTAAATCGTCGTATTCGTTGCCTTTTGTTTCTATCTCGTCGTCTAACTTATTACTCTCGTCTTTTAGTTCCTTTTCATAATCGCTTATTTCCTTAATCTCTAAATGAGTTTCTTTCCCTATATATCCCTCTAATAATTCCGTTGCGTCGTCCTCGCACTCGCCACGAATTAATAACATTACTTTATATGTTCTCATTCTCTAACATCTCCTTAATGTTTTGTATTTCCTCGTCGTCCAATAACTCGCAACGGATATACCAATACCTTTCACAATTTGGGCATAAAGCTATTTTGTTTAATTCAATAGTTCCGTTATGCAACGCTTGTTCGTCCTTTAAAGTAATTTCCTCGCCACAACTACATAAAATAGTTATGGGCTTTCCAAATTCAAAAGGTTTTAAATGTTCTTTCCTTTGAATTTTTATTGTATCCATTTTTTTAACCTCACTTATTAGCTCATTATTTAAATGGCTTTATTGTGTTGGTTAATTATCATAACCAACAACAACGCCATTAACCAAAACTTTCTTAATCACATAACCTTTATGTTTAGTTATTGCAATTAAATCGTTTAAGGTTAAGTTTGGGCTTTTGTTTGTGTCTATTATCATTTTGCACCTCTTTTTTATTTAGTATTCATTACTCAACATTAAAACGCCGTTGGTAAAAAATAGCTTAAACTCTTTCTTGCCGTCCGTGTATTCGTAATCTTGCGTATATAACTCGTTCTCGTTTCCGTCGGTTATAATCATCTTTGCTTTATTGTCGTCCAATAGTTTTAAATCAACGCTTAAAAATTCCTCGTTGTTTAACTTGCACTTAATCACGCTTAACACATCAGTTATAAACCAGCTATAACCATTACTCATAACATAAACCACGCCGTCCGTTAAATTAAACTCGTCAAGTAGTGGTAGCTTATGATATTGTGTTGTTCCTATATGTTGATTAAGTTCGCTTAAACTTAAATCGCTATCCATTTTTTTAACCTCGCTTTCGTTTAGTCCTAAACCTAATTTTAAGATATATAAAAGTATTTATAAAGGTTTCTGTTCTCTACTATATGATTAAAACCTTTAATCAAAACCTAAAACTTTTAAGCACCCTTATTTCTTAACTACCTTTTGGTAGTGAATTAAGAATTATAACCCTTATTATTATTTTGCTACTTTTAAGTAGTAATATTTTGCTATATTTTGAACGCACCCTTTTAGCCCAAATTAAACCAAAATAATACCCCAAAATAATCAATTAAATATATCCTTTCCAACACTTGTATTTTATTGCTATATAGTGCTAATTAAGGCATGCCATACCTAGTTTATGCGGTATAACGCACAACTGACATCATATTATTGTTCGTTATGCTGTTAAACGCAAAAAAACATATATTTAGGATACATTCAAAACCACTTACCCTTGTATTTGACTACCCGTATAGGCCTGTACCCTCTCTTCCTCTCTTTTTATGGCATCTGAAATTGTCTTTTGTGGTATTTCAATACCCCTCTCCTTATAATATGCTTCAATCTTGTGTTGTGGCTCTCCTTTAACCTTATTTAAAAAATAAAGGAGGGCATCTCGTTGAGCAATCTGCTTTTTCGCTCTTGGACTGATCTCTTTCTTGGCTTTTAAGGCAATTAGTTTCTTATCTTCATATAATTTCCAGTCAATAGGAGAAATATTTGGAAATCTTTTCATTTGTGTAGCCTTTGGATAATTATAACTCATCTTTTGCTTTCCAACAAGATAAAGTGTCTTCATTTTCTTCCTGTTGTAAACTAAATACTGCCCAGGCTTTCCTTTTGAGAAGTAAGTTCTGAATAATGCTCTTGCTCTATGCAGTGCAACGTATTTATCAAGGTAAAAGAAACTTGGAATGCATAAAATAACAAATAAATTTCTTTTTCTCATCTCCATTAAGTATTCTCTCATCATTCTGTTGATCACTGTCATACTTCCTGCCGTCGATAAACCAGTAATTGCTTCATCAAACACAACTGCAGAACCTTTGGGCAAACTTACAATCTTTTTTGCAAACTCGTCAGGTGTTAAACACATTTGTTCGTAAGTGAAGTTACGATCTATGTAAAAAGCTAACTGACCAGCGAACATACTTTTACCAGAACCCTCATCACCACAAACAACAACTAAATAATCTCTATCTTTTTCAGTTATCAAAGTTTTTATCTTATCTAACTGCCCTGCAGTCCAATCAGCGACGTTGTACTGCGTTTTCTTTGTTCCTTTTCTTTTAAATGGAACTAACATCTTATTTATCTTCTTTTAATTTAACTTTTAGCTTTTGTTCTAATGTTAAGCTGCTCCACCAATCGTTTAAGTCCGCATTTAATTTACTTCTTTCTCCAAGCTTATCCAAATATTCCCAAAAACCTTTTAGTACATTTTTCATTTTAATCTAGATCATCCTCGTGTGGATCAATATATCTTTTTCCTAATCCTTGAACTTTCTCAACTTGGAATAAGTATTTCCATTTCTTTTTTACAAAATACCAAATACCTGTAATGTTTTTATTTCTTCTTGCCGACGCTATTTGTTTATCTAACTTATCTATATTCTCCTCTTGCTCTGGTGTTGCGTCAGCAGAAAGTTCAAACCAAATAGCATCAAGAACTGTGTTAAGTTTCATAGGATCAGCGTTGTCAAGACAAGCATGACACTTATCCCAACAACGTGCTAACCTAAAAATTTTAAGCATAGAACCATCAAGCTTACTTTGTGGAATTTCATATCCACCATAATTCGCATAAGGGTTATAGCCTGCCATTTCCACCTCTAATATTTATTTAGTTTACTTCTATTTAAGTTTTTCGCCACTCTCGTCCATTCGCATAGCAGTTTGTATTTTCCTAAAACAATCGTGTTTCACATCTTCTAAAATTCCTATCATCTCAAAGATAGATGAAATTTCGTTTGCTTCATCAAATCCTGCTTTATCAACTTGGACTGCGATTTTATTTCCTTCTAACAATATCTTTATTGTCATAGATCTAATCTTTCCCATTTGTAAACCTCCTTTGAGTTATATTTTAGATGCAAAGGCATCTTGTTTCTTATGTCTCTCATTCTTTTTAAATATTGCCATCTAGCTTGTCTCATCTTTAAAACACCTCCTGGGGCCTCCTCTTTTATAGATATTTCTTTGTTTCTTTTTTTTTCTTGCCATTTTTTCTTTTTGTTTTTGGTTTCCACGGCGGGAAAGGACAAAAACAAGTTATGCTTTTCATTTTCACCTCCTCTTTATTTTTTCAAATTGTCTTACACAATGTTTGCAAATGTAAGCAGTCTTTCCGTCAAGAGTTACTTCAATACCTTCACGTGGATATTTCTTACACCAGTCACATTTCTTAACTTTTACTATTTTCTTCACCATTTTTGATTAAACTTTTCTTAAAAGTTTATTTTAAGGCGGAGAGGAAATGGCCTGGAAAAGAGGTTTTCAGAACCAAACCATAAGCTCCTTTGCAAGATGGTGGAAAGAATGTGTGAGTGAAAACCACCACCAAGAAGGACACTCCCTCTCCGTTTCCTTAATGTAGACACACCTTTATAAACACTAATGTTTGTCCACCCAATTTTTTACCCAAACTAAATGAGGTAATACTTTTTTTCCTTTTAGTGAATAACTGACTAACCACTGCCTCCCTTCTTTTTCTCTTTCTACTAATTTTTCCCGGTAAAAAGTTTTTATTAAATAAAAAGCGTAACTATAAGTCACCCCTGTTTCTCTTGAAAGCCTATGCACATTTTTTCTTTTATTTCCTATTTTTAAAAAAAGATCAAATGCTTTTTCGCTTATCAGAACTTTCTTTATTTTTCTTTTTTTCATCTGGCCTCCTTTTGGGTTTAAAATCTTTCAATTGCTTCTGTTCTTTTTTTAATCCTACTCTTGAAAAATCACTCATCTTTGACTGTTTCCTTGGTAACTTTTAGTTCCTCTTCTTTTTTAACTTCTTCTTTTTCCTCTTTGACTTCTGGATTTGATCTACAAATTTCACATAAATTTTGGTCATCTAACTTTGCTGGGGGTGACGCAATTCCACAGGAAATACAGGTGTAATCTGCTTCGCCTTTTACGACAGAGTGGTACCCCCCCGTAACTATTTGATGAGTAACCTCGTTTTTAAGGTCCTCAAGCTCTGTAGCGTCATAATTCAGAGCCGTAACTAGTGGTACCGGAAAATAAACATAAAAAAGGGTATTATGGATATCTATCTTAAGGGGATTAATGTTACTATTTTCTTTGTTGTATAAGTTACGATTAGATAAGAGGAAGGATTTAGTACTCTCAAGACTTCTAGCTAACGTATTTAGTGGTACCGTATAGAAGTTACGAAGAGTATCCCCTGAATCGTGGTCCTCAGAGCCCGTATTGATGAAATAGCGATTTTGAACACCTTCTTTTACCATCAAAAGCCGTCCTCCTTTATAAAGGTTATAACAATAATTTTTCACAGTATCTTGGTTCATTTTTAGTGCTTCCGCAACACTTTTATGAGTCATAATTTCCAGTTTTTTTTGTCGCAAAAGTTGAAAGAAATTATACAGTTTTCCAGGTAAATTTAAGAGTGTTGGAGTCAAAATTGGGAGTATAATTGGCATTACATCTATATAATCTTGCATGGAAGCAACAAGAACCTCTCTCCCATCTAAATTTATTTTTTTTCTTTCAAATTGGTTGAGGAGAGCATTGCACATAATCAAAGAAACTATCTTATCAAAATCTCTACGGATGTTTAAAGTTTTAATAGGTAAATCAATTATGTCTACAAAAGGAACCCATACCTCATAAGATTTTAATTCTCTTATAAATTTATGAAAAGCAGCATAAGAAGGCTTTTTCTTCATCAATTTGTATTTTAGTTTCTTCCACTCAATTATTTCTTTTGAATGGTCTTTTGTTTCATCAGGGGTTAAAGTAAAAACTCTTGTTCCCATTTCTGGGAGAATATCTATACTAGTTGTAGTAGTTGCGAAAGCTGGACTACCAGATATGACGGTCTTGTCTGCAGATTGAAATTCAGATCCGCCCTTTGCTTTTTTCTTTGAAACTGTATAAAAAGGAATTTCTTCCTGATCTCTGGAAAGAATCTGTCTTAAAGTATCAAAGCTATCTTCAACCCCTTTTGCTTCCAAAATAACTAAAATCTTTCCATGCATGTCTATGTATTTTATGGGTACCTTCCCTTCATATTTTAGTTCTCCGTGAAGGTGTTGTAGGGTTTTTCTAGATAAAGATCCTGCTATCATCTTCATTTCTTTTGGAAACAATTTTAGCACTTCCCTTACCATGTGAGTTTTACCACCAGAAGCGTCACCAACAATAATAGTGTGGTTAGGTGTATCAAGTTTTGAAGATAAAAAATTGTAGAAAATAACTTTTTTATTGTTGTCTTCCCCAACTATCAATTGATTTAATGTATTCCAGATTACTTCATTTCTTTTAGGGTTATTCCATAGCCTATCATAATAGAACTTGTTCTCCTCGTCTGTTAAGGGTTTTGGTTTCGCCGGGGAAGGGAGAACTATTTTTAAAGGTTTATCCTTTGGTTTTTTTTCCTTATTTTTTACTCTCTCATTTATTATTTTTACAATATCCTTTTTTTTTCCACCCCTTTTTTTTTCCTTAACCATCTTTGACTAATTTAAAACTTATTCTTGGCAATTGACAAAAAGATTTATACGACTTCTTCTCTTTTAATGGTTTCCCTAATCCTTTTCGTGGCCCTTTTTTGTATTCACAATCTGGGCATATTTCCATCTCTTTTGGGAATATTCTTTTACAACTAGGACAATATTTTGTCAATAGATCTTTCCAATTACATTCTTGACATATTTTAAGATTATTCACCCTAGTGTAAAGTTCATATTTGCCTTTTTTATTTTTCACTATATCTTTTTTTAACCACCCCATACAAACCCCTATATTACTTGTTTCTCTTTCTTCTACCCCATATCTTCCAAAATCTCTTTTTTGATTTATTGTCCAAGAAGCTCCAATGGGTAGATCTTCTAGTGCTAGTAATCTTTTTCTGAAAGCCTCTTTATCAAATTCATTTTTTGTTCCAGTTCCCTGGAATTTTAATGCGTAAGTTCTATGTTTCTCTTTGGCATAACTTATTGGAACATTCTTTGGGCAAATTCTTCTTTGAAATCTTTTCCGGTTTCCAAACCAATCTAAAATAGCTTCTGCTTTTTCTTTAGTTATTCCAGGCATCATTTTTTCTAATTGTGCAAGGTCAGTTGTTCTCACACAATCTGGAGAACAAACTCCACAATCGGGGCAAACCCCCCAATCACAAGAATTACATTTTTTCCTTTTTTCTGGAAGTTCTTTTTTACAATTCCAGCAATTATAAGGATTCAATCCACATGCGGGACAAGTTGTTTCGTTCTCTCTTAATACAATATCAGATCCGCAATTTTTACAGATTCCCATTATTAAACCTCCAAAAGATTATATACCAACACAATTGTAAAATCATCTGTGTCAGAAGTTACTTTTAAATCAACAAACTTTACTTCTTCTTTTTGTATAAAAAGACAAATAGCGTTTTCCATTGTAAAATAACTTGCAAAATCCTTAAAATTAAATATTTTAATTTGTATATCTTTTTTTCCTTCATATAAATTAGAATTTATATTGATTAAGGATTTATCTATTTCTCCTAATAATCTATTTGTCTTATCTAATTCTTCCACACTTCCCATTTTTACCTCCTAATCCCTTTCAGGAATATATTCTCCACTTTTCTCTCTAACCCAAAAAGCAAACTCTTTGAAGAGATCCTCAAATTTTATAGAACCACAACGGAGTAGCCTCCAGGCCATAGCTCTTTGTTTTTCTTCTGGAGTAAGTTCACCGGTTGACTTCAGATATTTCAAGTTTGTCTGCATCTTTAACCTCTTTTTCTTCTACTTGCTCCAACTTTTTTAATTCTTGTCTCTTCAAATGATATCTTTCAAGTTGGTATTTGTTCCACTTCTCTCTATTATCCTTAAACCACTGCAACTGCCATTCAGATTTTCTTTCCTTTTTTCCTGGTTTGGCCATATATGTTTTGTGATACTTTCTTACTCTATCTGGGTTGTCTTTAAACCACTGCTTTTCATAAGCTTTTCTCTTCTCACTTTTCATACTCCAATAACTTTATTTACTAATATATAAGGTTTTGGGTATTTCAACATTAGTGTTTAAATACTTCCCCCTACAAACATTATTTCGTAGGAGGGGTGTAATAATAAATGATTGCAAATCTTATTGGTGGTTTTGTTGCCATCTTAATAGGTGTAAGTTTAGTAGGCCCAATATCTAAAGAAGTCTATCAGTCCACAGGTTGTGGAAGTTCAAGTGGAGGCGAGAGTGCATTGTACAATGTATCTCAATGGGGTGCAACTGTTTGTCAGTTGGTTCCAGGATTCTTCGCACTTGGTATTTTAGGTATAGGTGTAGCCATTACTTACTCTGCGTTAAGACAAGCAGGCGTCGTTTAAATTTAGAAAATGATCGCAAATTTAATCGGAGGCTTTGTTGCTATCTTAATCGGTGTAAGTTTAATAGGTCCTATTTCTGATGAAGTTGGTAAAGATTCAGAGAACGGATGTGGTTCAGGTTCTTACTTGAACAACTATTCTTCTTGGGGAGCAACTGTTTGTAAGTTGGTTCCAGGTTTCTTTGCATTAGGCTTGTTAGGAATTGGAGTAGCTTTGACTTATGCTAGTTTAAGACAGGCAGGAGTAGTATAAAGATGAAAACAGGAGGAGGACAGAGTGAATAAGCTTTGGATCTTTCCTCTACTTTTTTTATTTTTTTTACCTAAAATTGTTAGCGCGAGCACCACAGGTGCAAGCACAAATGAACTTTACTTATTCTCTATGATATTTTTAGTCAGCGTAGTTCTACTGATTATTGGTTATGAAATGAAAAGCTGGATACTTCACGTCTTTGCAGGATTTATTTTTACTTGCACAGGGCTTTGGATAATCTTCAACGCTGATACTGGACTACCTGGCTACTCCAATATTATCAGTCAAACAGCTTCTTTCAGTGGAGGAAATGCTTGGTTATATTTTTCAGCGTGGATATTAATAGGCTTTGGCCTCTTCTACTTTTTGATGATCACGTTCCTTAACACTTGGGGAAAAAGGAGGGAAAGCGAATGGTAATAGATTTATTAATTCTATTCACCTTTTTTGCTTTTGTTATGTTAGCAATAGCTTTATTTTATAAAGATGAATACGACGGTGGTTACTGGTTAGTCTTTATGGCTGGAATGATGTTAGCGATGTTAGGAGTTTATGCAATGATAAATGGTTTTGGAAGAACTAACGACTGGCTAACAAGATCAATCGCAGGAGTTATAATTGGAATAGGATTAACTGCAGTAACGACGACAGGAATTAATGTTATAAGAAAAGTTGCAGCAGGAAAGAAAGCAGAGGCGGAGGACTTCTAATGAGTTGGGGAGAAAATTCAAAGCACAGGTTTTCAACATATTTTTTAATAGCATTATTAATCATGTTTGTATTCGTGGGAATAGCTTCTGCATTACACAGTGAAGATCTTGATGATATTTGCGATGGAGACAATATGAGTTTGTTTCGTTGGAATGGAACGTGGCAGTGTTTAAACTTCCTCGACGGTGTAGAGATTAACTTCACCTCAAACAACATAACTTATGTATTCACAAACTTTTCCTACCACGCAAACTCTAGTATGTACTGGGATGATTATAATCAACCAATAGACATTGAGCAGATGGGCTCTGTTCTTTTTAATGAAGTAAATACAACAACTCTTAACGTCAGCGGCAGGTCCGATTTTTGGGATGATATAATCGTCGGAGGAGATAGCGGCATCCAGTTGGATTCTGATGCAAGTCAAATTCTTTTTGATACGGACTTTGATGATGTTTTTATTGCTGAAGTAAGCAACAATTTAAATATTTATGCTAGAGGAGAAGTAAACAAAAACAAATTTATGAGTTTTGTTTTCAACAATGCCCAGGGGGCACATTTAGAATATGGTCCAGAAACAGTTCCTGTCTTTTACGGCTTTGATGTAGCCACAGGAGAATCCCAAACACTTGGTACAGTAAGTTATCCTTGGAGAGCTTATGTTCAGAATATCTCTGATGGAACAAACACAGTAACCCCAACAGAGATAATAGATATAAACAACACAGCACAAGCAGGATATTATAACTTTTCTTACTGGGAAAATGATACTGATACTGGTTATCTTTCTCACAATGGAACCACCATTATTAATGGTGGATTAAGAGTAATAAATTCTACTTATGATGATTTTTTTGGTTTCGCGTATTTCGGTAATTCTTCAATTTATATAAACCAAACAATTTCTGTTCATCCTTTTGCTAATGGCTTTAATGGTTTACAAGTAGACTATAGGGATTCGTCTGCTTCTTCTGTACAAAATTATCCTCTTTATGTAAACGCAGAAAACATCTCTACTTATGGGGGGTATATAAAGTCTTGGACAGAGAGAGACACTACAACTTATGGTTTTTATGTTGACCATACTAGCCGTGACGATGATAAACAAGTTTGGGGGAGTTTCTTTAAAGGTTCAGGGAATGCAACTGCCTATGGTTTCCAAGGTTATGGTTATACAACTGGAACAAAAAATACTGATGCCGCAATAGGGGTTTATGGATATACTGGTGCTCCAAGTGGTGATGCTAATTCATCTAGTATTGCTTTTTATGCAAGTCCTCTATTAGCTGATGATGATAGAAAGTGGGCTTATGTTTCTCAAGGCGGACACAATCTTTTCTCAAGAGGAAATCTTTATTTAACTAATAATCAGACTAGTCATGATTATTATTTTGGGTATAATTATTTTGACCATATTA
>Ga0208015_1000215_pt1 | contig 37453 bp, 65 predicted proteins | sample 26BtaG_FD_184101 | JGI IMG/M metagenome (GOLD analysis project Ga0208015, IMG submission 184101) | Marine viral communities from Cariaco Basin, Caribbean Sea - 26B_WHOI_OMZ_CsCl (SPAdes) (version 2) | ecosystem: Environmental > Aquatic > Marine > Oceanic | place: Caribbean Sea: Cariaco Basin... | reverse complement strand
CAGGAGGTGCCAGTGGAGGTGAGCTCCTTGCTGGATGGTTCTTTTCTGAACCAGAACTGCCAGCTGAGGAGCAGGGCTGCCAGAAAGAACTCTGTCACCAATCCCAGTCCCAGACCTGCTACCAGTGCCATGGCAGGGTCAAGTTTGTCAGGGCTCTGCATCACCTGCCAGATGAGCCAGAAAAACCCTGCCAGCCACAGACAGAACACTGTCAGCAGGACATAGAACAGTCTCTCCTTTATCTCCATGACTCCTTTCCTCTTTTTTATCGTTTATCTATCTCCAGACTATGCATTTTGGTCTTGAGCTCGGTGACATCCTCCTTGGTGTTGGAGATGCTACCATTGATTTTCCCCAGATGGAGTTCCATGTCACCCATCCCCCTGGTGACCAGCACTATGTTGCTATTCAGGGTCTTGATTTCCCTCCCTTGGTCATCTGATTTCTGGGACAGTTTACCAAAGAAATAGGCGAATCCTGCTATCTGAATGACCAGCAGGAATCCCAGACCCAAGAATCCAATCATGCTCTCCATGTAGCTCTCCTTTATATCAAGACTTTCTGGGGCACCTCATAGCCGTGCTCCCCCATGGCAAATAGATAATTAGCTGAAAATGGCTGGGGCTCCTTGAGTTTCCACCCTGACTCTGTCCTCACTGTGATATAGGCATGGAATCCCTGTGGCATGAACCCCAGAGAAAAGGCACAGGCACTGAGCCCAAACTCAATGCCCACTATCCCCTTGAACCAGATGGCAAAGTCATCACAGTCTCTCCATGCGGTCTTATATTTGGGCAGCTTGTATTTCAGGTCAATATAGTCAATGACATCCTCCCACCCCTCCTCTGTGGTGGTTCTGTATGTCTGGAACTCATCCATCAGGCTGTGCATGATGGCAATGCCCAACTGCTCCAGCTCCTGTCTGATGACAGAGCTCTCAATCTCAAAATAGTGGAGCTGGGGCTTGACCGGTTCCTCCTTGCTCCACAGTCCTTTTATCAGCTCAAGAAGCCACATGACTCCTCCTCTACCAGCTGGGGGTGTAATTGACTACAGCATAGACTTGAGTGCATCTGGTTTCATTATTGAATGCAGGGGCATCAGATAAACCCCTAAAACCAATCTGCAAGTCATTGAGCTCAGACCATTGCCATGCAGCAATGGTGTTGGGATTCAAAGCATACTCTTTGGAGTAATCATCATAGCTCTGGGTGAAAGATTCCAAGTCACCCTCATACAACGTGCCATTGGTTTTTAGCTTGATATAGCCATGTAGGGCTGAGACATTGGTTTTTCTGGCTCTCATATATACAGTAACACTATTGATAGTCCCCACTGGATTGCTTGGGTTAGAGATATTATAGAGGTCATATTTGTCTTGAGAGTCACCACCCTGTGTGACATAGGTCGCATCCTCATCAGGGGTGACATCATCCACATCCTCCCAGTTTGCCTCACCTCCATTGGGGAATGGGGTCAGTTGGGTCACATCACCGGCTGCATTGGGTCTCAGTATCTCCTCAATGGGGTCTGGGGTGAAATACTGTCTGGATGCCTCACTCAGCTGATAAAAAGTCTCAAGAATGCCTGTCCTTGCATCCCAGTCATGCCTGATGCCCTCAATATAATACTCATCGTCTATACCGGCATCACTGAGCTTGACTCCAATTCTGGTGCTCAGGTCATATCCCAGCACCTTGGGGAGCAGATTGGCAGGGTCTCTGGCTGGAATGATGTGCAGGAACTTGACCCTGCTCTTGGTAACATCACCGTATCTTGCCACCAGCAGGGTAACATAAGACAGCACCACTTGATCATTGGTCAGGAGCAGACCTGACCTGTTAAGGCTCCTTGTACCATAGGCTGTTTTGGAGCTGGCATTTGAGCCAACCTGTTCAACCCCTCCACTCCTTGTGGCTCTGACATCATTGAACAGGAGGAACTCATCAAGGGCAAAGTCCACAAACCGGTATTTGTCCTCTCCTGAGCTATCCCCAAATATGCACTGGGCAGTGTCATAGGGGCTCTCAGTCCTCCTTGACCTGTCCTCAAAAACCATGTAGCCATCAGCTCCCACATAGAGGGCACCTAGCTCTGACTCCATGACCTGATGCAGGTGCTCAAGGGCATTCTGATTGGCAAAGGCACCAGAGGCAATGATAGTTGTGTCACCAGTGCTGATGGTTCTGGCAGTGGCATCCCACCCCAGAGTGTCAAGGATATTCCCCACCCTTGTCCCACTGAGCTCCTGTGCCTCTCCTGCATCATTGAGCAGGAGCCTTGCAAGTGTCTTGGTGCCATCAGCACATCTGACTGTCATTACCGGAGCATTACCACCAACCCCTCTCCAGTTGGGAGTCCATGATTCTACATAACCAGTATAGAGGTCAAAATAACTGACACCGGCATCAAAACTCCCTCTGACATTGACCCTTTTCATAGTCCTGACATTGGGAGTGTATGACCCACCAGTGTTCTCTGGATAGTAGTCACCAGAGGCATTGTCCAGCACCAGCTCCAGTGTGCCCACCTCCATCCTGTCTAGCTCGTATTCTCTGCCCCTGCTGGTGTGGAACTCCAGAACATCGGAGCTCACATCTGTCCATGAGGGGCTGGCATCAAAAGGGTCAGAGGCAAAGGCAATCCTCACCTGTATGGTGGGCTTTTCAGCCACAGGTTCAAAAGCAAACTCAAATTGATAAGGGAAAGGCATCTCTAGCTCCCCAGATAGTAATTGTCAAAGACCTGTTTTGCCTGAGTATAGGCAGCCTGCACCTTGTCTTTCTGGGCTTGAGTCATCTGTCCCCAGATGTCCAGCCTCTCTCCCCTCACCATAGTCTCAGCCTCATTGGTATATTTGACTGAGCCAGTAACATTCAGAGCAATGATATTGCCCTGCTCATCCTCAGTGAAATCCCAGTCATGGTTCCCTGCCTCTACCTCATCAGCTGTCCATTGTTTTGGTGCCATAATATTCCTCCTTTATGTTTGAGTGAGCATCATATAATAAGTCACCCCATTGAAATAGTAAGGGTTTCTTCGTTAATTTGTTTGGCTATTTTTAATCTCCTTCAAATTTATAGCAAAAATCTTCCGTTAAGATGATGTTATTGTTTCTACTGCGGTTCCGTTATAGAATTTCAACTTATTTTCACTGGCATCATACCAGATAGCAGCCTCTGTCGCTGAATCAACATCAGTAATCATCAGTACAAGATAGCAACTTGTTAAAGTGAGATTTACAAGGTCAGCAGAGCCAGTAAGTGCCAGTCTATTGGTATAAGCAGAAGCTGCATTATCTGTTTGAAATGTCAGAGTATCTTGACATCTTAAAGTAAATCCGCCATCAGACCTTGATAATGTTTCCAATCCACCTATATCCTGAACAGCGGCATTTACAGCTCCACCTAATGTTATAGTGTTAGGATAGAAATGCCCTTGTACCTCAAGTTTTCCACTCACCATCAGGTCATCTTCACTAGCTAAAGAATGAGCAGTTGTAGCAGCATCACCTATTCTAGTATAATCACCCGTTTTGCCCAATATGGTAGTCTTAGTTCCATCATTGGTGATGGTGAGGGCATCTGACCACTCTGGGGCTGTGGCTCCTGAATTGACTATGAGCATTTGACCATAAGAGCCAATGGCAACGCTGGTGAAATTTGTGCCATTATCAAAGCCAATATCCCCAGCTGCAGCACTGGCAAATCTGTGGGTGGTTGCTGCCTCCCACTCTGTCTTGCTCAGGCTGGTTCCAACATCTATATGAGCAAATGCACCCATGATGGCTCCCTCCTTTATGACAAGTTGAGATTAAAATTCCTGTCCTGTTCCCTGTAGAGATATTTTCTGGTGATATTCCCCAGCTCCCTCTCTGTGATGACTGAGCCTTGGACTATAACAGTGAGACCTTGCCCCCCACCATACTCCCTTGATTGCCCTCTAGTCAGGACTCTCTCCCCTCCATGGGCTATGATGGGGACTGGCTGACCAGCTCTGCCATGGACAAGACCCCCTCCTTGTAACCCCCCCTCACCATACTTAGTGGTTGGTGGGTCCTCATAGAACCCTGTGGTGGGGTCATAGACCTGCATTGCAGCCATGGTGACAGCCAGCTGCTGCTCCACATGCTCCCTCAGCCTCCTTGCCTGTATCTGGTTATATATCTGGGCAGCCATCTGATTGAATGACCTCTGTGCCTGCTCAGCTGCAGTGAGACCATGGGCATAATCCTCCACTGACATGGCAGCCATATCAGTGGCTGTCTCCAGCATCTGCCAGTCCTCTATCAGACCAGCCTTGACCATCCTCTCCGCATATTCTGCCCCAGCAAGGGCATCAATGGATTCTGTTGCCCTTCTTGTGGTGATGTCCAGACGGGCAAGAGACTTTTCAGCTTCATCATTCTGTTGTGTTAACAAGTAGATGCCACCAGCTAACAAAGCAACACCAGTTACCAACATTAAGACTGGGTTACCTGACATGATAGCATTGAGGGCAGCGAAGCCTGCAATAACCGCTGGCAATACAGCTACTATCCCGGCAAGTCCTATCCCCAATAAACCCACTATTCCAGTGATGCGAAAGAGTGTTGTTGATAGCTCTGGGTTCTGTTCCACCCAGTCTGATACCCCATCAACCACCCTTGTGAGGGTATCAATCAGGGGCATGAGCTTGGGGAGGAGCATGTTGCCAATGGTGATGCCCACAGCCCCCATCTTGTTTTTCATTATCTCCAGCTGTCTGGCAGCCCCCTTGTTGATTTCATTGAAAGCATCTGTGGCTGCACCAACTCCATCTGTGGCATGCCTCACAGCATCAAGGTCTGCAGCATAGGTCTCTGCATTCTCACCAGCCAGAGCCAGCACAGCCTGAACCCCCTCCACTGAGCCAATCAGTTTCCTGAGGACAGCCATGTTCCCACCAGTGGCATCCATGAGCTCTGCCATGGTGCCAGCCAGCCCCTTGGCTTGGAGAGCCTCTTTGGACATCTCCAGACCCAGTGACTGGAGGTGCTTTTCCTGCCTGACAGTTGGAGCTGACAGGGCTTGGATAGCAGCTCTCAGCTGAGTAGTTGCCACAGATGTGGGGACACCCTGCTTGGTCATGGTGGCAAGGGCAGCTGCCACCTCCTCAAATGAGACACCAGATGCCTTGGCTATGGGAGCCACATTGAACAGGGAGGCAGACAGTTCCTCAAAAGTGGTCTTACCACCTTTGACCGTCTGGAACATAATATCAGCCACTTTCTGGGCATCACTCACATCCATCTTGAAAGCATTGATGACAGTGGTCAGCCCATCCACAGCGGTCTCCGTATCAGTCACACCAGCAATGGCAGCCTTGGTTGCCACCTCCATGAATGTCAGGACATTCTCCTTGGGGACACCAGCTGATATGGCTTGATAGAGTGCTTTGGTAGCATCCACAGCATCCACACCCAAGTCCTTGGTGAGCTTGAGGACATCATTAGAGAGAGCCTGAAATTCCTGCTGACCCAGACCCATCATGGAGTTAACCTCCCTCATGCCTCCCTCAAAGTCTGCAGCTGACTTGGCTGCCATGCCAAGGGCACCCACAATGGCACCACCGGCAATGCCAGCTGCCATCCCAGCTGTCCTGAACCTCTGGGACATGCCCTGAATCTTTGAGCTGAATTGCTGAATTGCAGCATCAGCCTGCTTTGCATCCAGTGAGAGTCTTGCTACTAGGTCAGCTACTCCTGCCATATCACTCCTCAGTCAGCTCCAGCCACATCTTGACCAGCTCTGGGCTCTGTGCCAGCTCACTGACATTCCTGTTATGGATTGTCCTGATTCTTTTGAAAGTCATATACTCCATGAGTGGCAGAACCACTCTGGGGTCTTGCTCCAATGCCACACTGGGAGGGCACCCAAATGTCTGGCAGATGGCATCCAAGATTCCCCAGATGGTTTGCCCTGTCCCATCTACCAGCTCTGTCTTGAGTGCCCTCAGTCTTTTTTTCTTTCAATGGGGGTTTCCCACTGGGCACAAGACATGAGCCAGAGGAGCTCATCCTCAGTCAGCCCTGCAATGACATCCCTGTTGGGCTTGGGCAGTGGATTGCCTTTCCAGTCGGTCAGGTTCCAATCCACCACCCTGTCAGCTACCTCATTGATGAGCATGTCCATCTTGGGTTGCAGTGCCAGCAGTTGCTTGGGGGTCATGACCCCCTTGTTGCTCTCACCTGCAGCCATCAGGTCTGTGAGCATGGAGACCTCTTTCATGGACTGGATGGGGAGAATGTCCACCCACTCCCCCTCATGGGGCTTGACTGGTTCTCCAAAGTCCACAATCTCTGTGCCCTGCATACGCCTGCCAACAAAGACCACACAATTGTCAGCAGGAACCCTTATGGGTTGTATCTTGAGTGACTCCTTTGCCATGGTATTCCTCCCTTATTCTAGGCTACATCTCTGGAGAGAGCACCGTTGACCTGCAACTCAGCTGAATAGGTGGCTGCAGCTGCAATCTCAGCCCTGACCGTGTATCTCCTGACCAGAGCATTGCCGGTATAGTGGGGGGCATTTGCTCCCACTGATGTTCCGGTGGGGTCAAAGTCAAAGGCTGCCTCTCCTGAGCCTATCTGACCAAAGATGGTGGCATCCCCTTGGCTGGCAACAAAGTCAGCATATCCATCAAGGGTGAACCTGCCCCCATAGAGACCCTCCACAAACTCCTGAGCTGAGTCACCAAAGGCTGTCACCTCAGGCAGGTTGACCTCCACCGTCATCTCTACAGTGTGCAGCTCATCCTCTATGGCTATTGAGTTGTATGAGAAATTGGTATTCTTGGCAGCTATTCTTGCCATGACTGTTCACCTCCTATAATCCAAATTTGGGTTAAAAATATGGTAAGTTACCTATCCATGCACCCACCCCCTGTCTTTTCAATTCTGTGAAGCTATTAGCATATACGAGCCTGAATTAAGTCCCTTGCTCATATCCACAGGTGACCATCAGGGTCACGCTGGAGAATCCAGAAAAGGCTGTCACATTGACCCTTTTCCATGCCTCAGTTGATGCCACTGTGGTCAGCCTCTGCTGTCCCACAGCGGTCTTGGTGGTCTGCATCCCAGCTATGAGGGCATAGGCATCCCCACCTCCATTGTCACTGGACTGTTCAATGTCCACAGTGATGGAACCACCCCCGCTGACAGCAAGGATTCTGACTACTGCCACAAAGACTGTGGGAGCTGTGGTTGCCCCCAGATTCTGTGCTGAGTTGGCAACTGCACCTGTGGCTGCCACAGCCACATTGCTCAACACAGTGCCTCTGACAGCTGCACCACTCCCCTGCCAGTTCACATTGAGCAGGACAGCTCCTGCCACCTCAAGGGGTCTTGCCTCATCATTGGGTCTGGCTTGTATCTCATAGCCCACATCCCCATAGGAGGCATCATTGCCAAAGTAGAACCCACACAGGGCAGCATTGGTGGCTCCAATCTCTGCCCAGATGCTCTCATCAATCTGCCCACCATCTCCATCAAAAAAGCTGTTCTGGTTGAGCCTGCCCTGATAGTTGCCCTCCACAAACTCAAGGGCATCATCCCCAAAGCAGGTGACCTCAATAATCTGGTTGTCAATCACCAGCTCAATGGTGTTTGTCCTCCCAGTGAGATTGTGCTCATTGACATATATCCTGCTGGTGTTTCCTGCTACTCTGCCCATTATGCCATTCTCCTTTTGTCTCTCAAGACCTGTGTCCTGAGAGCCTGCCTGTTAGGTCTGGTCACAGTGACATAGTGCTCCCTGATTCTTTGGAGCTGTTCCTCATCCTCATAAGGGACAATGCCACCATTCCTGATGAGGTTCCTGATGTTGATGCCCTGAGCCTCATCCTCTGTGCCCATGATGATGGGGAGCCCCTCAGTGGTTGGGTCAACCTCCATTTTCCCCTTATTAAGCCTTAGCTTGACTGTGGGGATATAGTAATGGTCACCCTCAGGGAGGTCTGGCAGGTCTTGCCTTTCTGGTTTGTGCACCTTTTTGTTAGACATAACATCTCACCTCAAACTCCGTAGATAAATATGGGGTGCCTCCCCACTCTGTAGTGCCCAGACCGGTATTCCCAAGCACCTCAGCATCATCAGCTGAACTGCTCAGCTGGGGGTCTGTCTCTATTGCTGCATATAAAGAATATGTCCCTGATTTTTCCACATACTTGATGAGCTTGTCAGCTCCAGAGGGATTCTCTATCCTGCCCAACATTATGACCACTCTGAATATAACATCCTGAGTAGCATAGCCAAAGGTAGCTGGCAGTGATTTCCCCAGCAAGATGACAAAGGTGGGAAAGACCCTGATGCTGTTGGGGAGCTCATCTGGTGCAAATATCTGTCTGGCATATTTCTTGTCAGTATAAAAAGCTGCCAGTGTTGTCTTTAGCCCCTGCCCTGCTGATTCAATTCCAACTGCCATTATCTCCCCCACATGTTCTCAATAGTAGTGGCTACATCCTCAGCTATCTTTTCAGCTGTTTTTCTAAATACTTTCTGGACATAGGTGAACATGCCCACACCCAGAACTTTCCTGCCCCCCTCCATGTGTCTGGCTGGCATCCTGCTGGTGCCAAACTCCACGAATGGGGCATATTGCACATTGGTCATGACCTGCCCCTCATCCGGTTTCAAGATGTGGGAGATGCTTGACCTCAGCCTGCCTGTTGACACCACAGTGGCTTTCTTGACATCCCTCTCAAAAGCCAAGGTGAGCATCTTGAGGTAACTGTCCCCGATGGGAGGGATTTTCTTGAGCTTTCTGAGGAGGTCATTGGTTCCCACCAGTGTCAGCTTTATCATGGCACCTGCTTTTTCCTCAGGTCTGTCTTTTTCAGCATAAGCTCCACATCTGGGTCAAGCCCCTTGTAAACGATAACTCCACCACCACCCTCAACATTCACCACATCCTGAAATGCAGTGTCTTTCCTCTGCCACCATCTCTGTGCCTGAATCAGCACTGAGAGCTCCACCATCTTGGGGTATTGATAAGTAGAGGCAACCTTGTCAGCATGGGCTGCAGCTGTAGTCCCATTGACTCCCCTGATGACAGTGATTTTCTTGGTGGCATCTGAGGTGTCTGATTCGATGAACATCTGCTCTGACTCCACCAGTATAGTGTGCCCTGCAGCCAGTGTCCCTTCAGCTGAGACATCCAGCTCAGTCTCAGTGGCATCATCAGCAGTCACCGTGATGGCAGTGGCAGTGTATGGTGTGGCTGAGATGCCATCCCCATAGCCAAAGACACCAATGACCTCCACTCCCTTTCTGATACCGGCTGCAAATGAACCATATCTCCCATAGGGGAGTATCTCTGCCCATGTCTTGGGAAAGTTATTGAAATCAATCAGGACAAAGTCTGTGTCCTCTGTTAGGGTATTCTCAAAAGTTCCATCTCCATCCTCATCAGTCTTGAGAGTGGTGATTGAGAGAATATCATCTGAAAAGAATATCTGATACCCTGCTCCCTGATAATACTTTGTGGTGCTCTCAACATAGAATGTCCTATGGCAGAGCTCATCCACCAACCTACTGGCTGCCTCAAGCATAGCCACCAGAGTGGTATTATGAGCAATGTCCAGAGTCACCCCACTCAGCTCCATCATAGCAACCAGTGTGTCTAGGTCATTATATGAGTTCATAGTCCACCTCTTTTGGCAGTGATGTCCTCAGTCCATCCACAGAACCGGCAATGGAGCATGCCTGTCTCTGGATGCACCTCCAGATGATAGTCACACTCAGGGCAGTGGGTTCTCCTGATGAGCCCCTGTTCCCTCTGCCTCCTGAGATTGTTCTCTATTTCAGTGAAAGCCCTCTTTGCCATTGGTCTCCCTTATGCGGTCTTGTTGGTGTGCTCATACCAATCCAGCAGGATAGTGATGAGGTCTCCATTTGCCCCCACTGTTACTGCCATGGCTACCTCACATATATGATGACTGTGCCACCCTTGGAATCACCAGCATTGGAGACTACCAGAGACAGGACATCATTGACTGCCATCGGTGCCATATTCCCTGCATTTCCATCAGTCATGCAGGGCACCACTTGGGTGTTAGCATTATTGGCAAGATTGGCTCCCAGAGCTGCCAGCACATCCATGCCATTAGAGTCATTTAGCACCACATCATACAGGTTGGTGGGTTGGGTGCCCCCTCCATCAGGCTTGAACACCACCCTGAGTATCTGACCGGAGACATGGGCTGTATTGGTGCCACTCACATCTCCGCTGGCATCTGAAAGCCAGTCAAAAGTGATTTTTCTGATTGAGCCTTGGTCTATTTTATCTGTGATAGTGTTGGTTCCTGCCATGATATACCTCCTGTTTTCTGGGGGAGCAGTGGTGAGCAAAGGAGTCCAACTCTGCCACTACTATAGAATACAGCTCCCCCAGCTGGGGTGGCTAATCCCCAGCTATTTCTTTTTGGGCTTTTTCTCCTTGTCCTCCGGTGGGAGCTCCATCATCAGGAGCTCATCCACATTGAGCTCTGGCTCCTCTGCCAGACCCAGCACAATCTTTCTGTAGAGGCTCTTGTGTGACTGCTCCAGAGCACCAGCCTCATCCAGCTCCTTGAGCATCTTGCAAATGTTATGGTAAGCCATCTCACCAATGACAATCGCTTTCTCCTGAGGGATTTCATTGCCCTCATCATCCTTGGTTCTCCAGTGGATGGCTGTGGTTGGCTTGAGGGACTCCTCACACTCCTCACAGGCAAGGATTTTCTCTCTGGCATCATAGGGGACATCCACATCCAGCTGGGTGCATTCCTTGTTCTTGCAGACAGCCACATTCTTGATTTGATACATCTCAAACCTTTCCTCATCAGTGATGATTCTCTGGTTGAGGGCATCAAAGAGTTGCTGGCTGGTGTAGTCCCCTTTCTTGGGGTAGAGGTTCAGAAATAACAGCCTCTCAAATATAGTGAGACTAAAGGTGAATCTCTTGGGCTCCTTTGTTTTTGCCATGGACTCTTTCTCCTCCTTTTGTGGACTCCTTTTGATTGGGGGCTGATTTCAGGCTCAGCCCCCACAAGCCCTCTATTTAATTGTAGTCCTTGTTCTGCTCACCACACTTGGGGCAGACAGCACCCACCTCATCAGCAGGGCTGGACTTTCCGCAGTGGGGGCAGACCCATTTCTCATTATCTGGCATCTTGCAAACCCTCCTTGCTTTAATCCTCCCATCTTATGTGATAGTTTTGGTGCACATGATGTAAAGTGCTGACCCATCTGGGAGCCTGCACTTGAGCAGGGTGTCCACATTGCCGGTGTCAGTCTGAATCATGTTGCCAGCCCCGACTGTCCAGCCAGCAAATTCAAACAGGTAGGCATCATCATCCACATCAGCCATGCCGGTGGCATTCCCTCCATTGACAACCCTGAAACAGGAGAGCAAGCTTCCTGCAGGGTCAGAGGTGGCTCCGTCTGACCAGATTTCTGCCTGCACTGCAGCCATGGTGCCAGCTTGGGTGGCTTGGTTGGCAATGTGCAGGGTGGCTCTCATGGCTACCCCCAGACCGGTGACTGTCCCTGTGTCTCCAAAGCTCAGGGAGATGTGGGCACCATGGGCAGTGCCAGCTGCCACATTGGTGACTGAGGTGAACAGTCTGGCTGACTCACCGCCTCCATCGGCACCTGTCAGGTATAGCCTCAGATACATGCCCCTGTTGTCCCCTGAGGTCTTGCCATTGTCAAAGTAGAAAGCCATAAATTTCATGTTGGCAGTGTCCTCAGTCACCGGAGCTGCACTGGTGCCACACTTGATGACACCTCCATCTGTGTTGGCTGCAGCCACATCACAGGCAGTCAGGTCAATTCTGGCATCCCCATCAAAGACAAGGGCATTGACACTCTCATCCCAGAGCATGAAGTTGGTTGCAGCTGAGCCCCAGAACTTGACATCCAGCCCTTGGGCTGATTTGCCAAAGTTCAGGACAGCACCACTGCCTGCAGTCTTTTCCACAAAGAAAAGATTGCCTGAGCTCCAATAGCTCTTGATGTCTGCTTTAGTTTCTCCCATTTCCTCACCTCCTCTATTAGAGTGTTTTAGGGCTATGCCCAAGGGAGTGGGTCTCCCCTTTGGCTCTGGAGAGCCTGAGATAGAGTCCTCAGGAGGAGCTGGATGGGACTGCCACCCTGCTCCCCCTGAGAGCTTTAGTCAGCTGAAAACATGGTCAATTTAGTATCTGGCTTTGATTAAGTCAGGGCAGTGGGCATGACATCCTGCATCAGTCTTGCACCGTAACCCACTGGGACAATGCAGACAAATGATTCAGCACTGGGGTCACTCAGGACAACCCTGACATAAGGGAAGTCCTCAGTAAGCTCAGCTGCTCTTGTCATGATGATGAAAGTCTTGCCATCATCGGTTCCTGCAATGGTGATGCCAGAGGTGGTGGCAGCTGTCACTGCTCCAAAGGTATCACCGGATGCAGCTGTGGTTTTCTTGTAGTCAAAGGCAATGGCAGTGCTGTTGGAGGGAGTTGTGTCATCACACTCCTCCACGGTCAGGGTTATGGCACCCCCCAGAACCCCACAGACAACCACAAAGTCAATGCGGTCATACAGCTGGGTGTTGATTATATCGGAGTTGGCAGCACCATTTACATCCACTGGGGCAAGCCCAAAACTGTAATGGATTAGCCCCTCAAGTTGCGGTAATCCCATTTGATTTCCTCCTCAGAGTTATTTATCGCCCCTTAATTCTGGGGCTGGTTTTAGGTTGCTATGGTCACGAATGGGCTCAGGGTGTTGCTCCCCTTTCTGGGAGTGAGGGCATTCAGCCAGCTGGGTTGACCGTCATACCGCATGGTGAACCGGAAAGCCACCTCATCTGTGGTGAATGCCACATGGATGGATGAGGCTGTCTTGAGGTTCCCACCGGCTTTCTGTCCAATCCAGTATTGGCTGCAGTCCACCAGCCCAAGGTCAGGGGTGGTGCCCATGGTCTGCATTTTCTCTGAGAGCATCAGAGGTCTGCCCATCAGGGTGCCAAAGGGAGTACCGGCTACACCATTGGCAGGCAGCCAGACAGCTGCACCACCGGTGCCCACCGCCAGACTCATCTGGGCAAGCTGGGGGAAAGTGTCATTGTTGCCCACCCACATGGCATTGGCATGGCAGCTGGGATGGAGCCTTGCCCACATGTTCACGATGTCGGCATAGTTAATCTCAGAGCTGGTGGTTCTGGTCACTGAGACAAGGCTGGGGTTCTTGGAGTTGAACATCCCCAGTGCCTGATTGGAGCCGTTGCCGGTCAGGTAGTCCTCATCCTCCACAAAGGCAATGGCTGAGGCAAACATGGTGGTGAGCAGGGGCTCCATGGAGATGGGGGAGTCATTGATGAGCTCATCACTCATATAGACCAGACCAGTCAGCTTGTGGAGGGTCAGGGCAATCCTGCCCAGCTTGGGTCTGGAGGCAGTAATGGTGCCTGCCTCATCCGGTCTGTATATGGTGACTCCACCAAAGAAATTGGAGGCATGGCTGGCAACATCAACCACCGGTATCTCAATCCGGTTGGTCTGCATGGGAATGTTGGTGGCTTTGCCCTTGACAATGGATTTCTCCAGTGCCATGGCATCCAGCTGTGCCCTGAACTCTGTGGGCACCAGATAGCCACCGGTTGCCAGTTCTGATTCCTCCATGTGACCGGTTGTGGCAGCCCTGATTTCAGCACCCTCCACAGCCAGCTGTGCAGTATGCCATGCCTTGAGTTTGGGGGCATTGTCTATGGTGCCTCCCTTACGGTCAGCCCTGACAACATCCCTGCAGAACTCCCACATGCCATCCCACTCACCCTTTTGGGACTCAAGGAGTTTATCAGTCTCATCCTTAACCACCTCAATTCTGGATGCAGCTGCAGCTTTGTTCGCAGCATCTCCAGTGGGGGCAGCTGTTATTCCCAGCTCCCCAATGATGTCCCTGATGGTTGCCTTGAGGTCATCCCCCTTGACTTCCTCCTCAGGGATGGGCTGCCCATACTCATCTTGGAGTAGCAACCCTGTTTTTGAATCGGTCTTGAATTTCATGGATTTTTCCTCCTCAGGTATAAATTACTTGACTTGCCCTTTAAGTTCTCCAACCACCTCAATGATGGCTGACTTTAGTGCCTCCTTGTCAGTTGCAATCTGGTTTGCTTTCTCCTGCAGCACCTCCTGAACAGCCTCAGTGATACCACCCTTGGTGTAAACTTTCTCTGTGTCCTCAGCTGTCTCAGACCTTGACAGAACCCCAGCCACCAGCTCCGCACACTCCATGAGCATGCCAGCTGCCTTGTTGAGGTCTGCCTTGTTTGCAGCTGAAAGCACAGCACCGGCTTTCACCATTATGTCATCAGGGATGTCCCCCCCTGTCTGGGTCTTAAATATCTGCCTGCACAGCTCCCATGCCCATCTGGAGGTCTCAGCATTCATGCCAAATTTCTCCACTACATTGGCACAATATGAGAGCTCATCAGCCACCTCCATCTGGGAGATGTCTGCATCTGGGTTAATGTCCAACTTTCTGCCTTTCCATGAGGTGAAAGACCTGTCAAAGACAGCTCCTTCCTCAATGGATGCCTCTGCCACCAACCAGTCCTCCACCTGCTTGGCATGCTCAGCCACCCACTCCTTGGCTTTGTCCATTGTCCAGTCCTTGTCTTTCCTGAACAGGTAAGTGATGATAATCTTGTCCTCTGTGCAATAGATGGCTGAGATGCCCTCATCAGCTGAAATTGTGATGGTCTTGATGTCATGCCCCTCATGGTTCCCCTCATCCTTGGGGTTGGGCACTCTGATATAGTCCTCAGTCTCCTCAGGCTTGGTGGTCTCATCCTCTGCCTTGAGCTCTGGGATGGTCTCCACCTTTTCCAGCTCCTCCACCTTGATACCATACTGCTCCAGATGGATGGTGCCTCTGAGCTGGTCATCCTCAGTGGTCTTGACCAGTTCCACACCCTGCCAGAGTTTGGGCATTGCCTCTGCCTCCTTGAGTAGTTGCTTGGAGACAGAACTCAGCTGAGAATACTCTGCTGGCTTTCCCTTGAGCCCCTGAATAGCATCCCTGTTGGCTGGGACAATGACCTGAGAGACCTCCAGCAGTTCCACCTCCTCATAAGTGACCCAAGGCTCCTTTTCTCCATCTCCCATCTTGTATTTGGTGGGAATGAATCCGATGGAAAATGCAGCCATGTTCATGCTGGTGAGAATGAAAGCCCAGTCAGCCTCCTCATTCCCCATCCCAATATAGTATCTGGGCTTGCCATAGAGCCCCTCATCATTGATGTCCAGCTCTGCCCAGTGCCCAATCTGTTTCCTCAAGTCCCAATAATCATGGGAGCTGACCAGCACTGGTCTTTTCTTGAACTCCTTGAGGGTCTTTTTCATGGAGCTGGGGAGCACCACCTCATCCATCCTGTCCATGCTCCCTGTGGACAAGGGGATGAGAGCATCCACCTCACCTGTCTTGAGGTTGACATTGCTCACCTGCACCCTGTATGTGATTCTGACCAGATTGTTGTCCATCAGAAATTCCTCCTGATATAGTCCTTTGCCCAGTCAAGGATATGGTCTATATAGACCAACTCATCCTCACTCAATTCTGGCTTATCTCTACCACCCAACCTGAGTCCCACAGTGCCTTGCCCCAATCTTGGATTGTCAGGCTGGGTGTTGTTCTTAATAACAATATGAACATCCTGCCCCACAACCTCGGCAGGCAAGTGGGAGGTGCCCAGATGGATAGGGTTTTCTTTTGTGCCTATAGCCTCAACCATCAACCCCCTCCCACCACAGGCACCCATGTGCACCTGCAGTTTGGGTGGACTGGAATTATCCCATGGGCATCCTTGAGTTCCTCCTTGGTGCCCTCAAGCCCATTGCAGACAGAGCAGGTTCTGGCATCAGCTGCCACAACAAATTCAGCCCTCTCCACACCTGCCTCACTATATCCATGGAGAGCCCCCTCATTGCTTGCCATGATGGTCTCAGTTCTGGCAATCCTGAGAGACCTCACCTTGTCACACTCAACAAAGACCCCCCTGACCCTCTTGGAAATCTTGTCCATGGACTCCCCTGCTTGGAACCCTGCAGCCAGCTGGTCAGCCAGCAATGCAGCTGTCTCCTCACCAACCTCCTCGGCAGCCCATCCTATTCTGGTCTTGAGCCATTTCATTGCCTCAGCAAAGGCAGGGGGCACATCCTCCTGCTTTCTGTGATATGCCTTGCTCCCCTCATGAGGAGTCTCTGGGGCATCCAAGTCCTCACCCTCCTCAAAGCTCTCAGCAAGGAGGGCTGTGAGTCCATCGGTCACTGCCTCTGTATAGGCAGCCTTGGCTGTCCTCTGGTTAATCAGAGTCTGGTCAGCTCCCCCTGATTCTGTCAGGTTGGAGAGAGCCTCCACCTCCTGCTTTCTGAACATCTTTTTGAGCTGAGTAATAATGTCCTCCTCAGCTTTCTCAACTCTCTGGACATATCTGAGCCAGTATGCCTCTTTCTGCTCAGGGGTCTCATACTGTTTTGCCTTGCCCTCCTTGGGAGTCTGAGAGTCCTGCTGGGGTGACTTGCCACCTGCAGGAGCTCCTGCTGGCAGACCCTCAGGGAATTTGCCCTTATCATTCACTGGGACTGCCACCTTGTTGATTGGTATCAGAATGAAATCCTGCTCCCATGGGTCAAGACCAGCATCACACCTTGCCTCATTCGCTGACATATAGCCGTTGTTGACCCCACTGTCCCTTTCTTTCCTTGCCTGCTCTTGGTCAGCTGGAACCACACTGGCATGGTGCACCTCCAGTTTGGGGTCATATCTTTTCTTTGCCAGTTGCTCTGTGAGCTTGGCATCAATCAGCTCAAGCCTTGGGGTGATAGTCCACTTGGAGAATACATACTCCCCAGACTCAGCATTTGCCCTGTTGACATTCTCTGAGATGCCCATGACAGAGAGGGGCATGCCAAAAGCCCCAAGGATGTTATCCCTGTTAAGCTTTCTCAATTTCCAGAAATCCATGTCCCTCTGGGAGATGATTGCCTTTTCTATCTTGGCACCCCCAGAGAGGATGGCAACCTTGTGTGCCCTGCCATAGCCCCCATGCTTGGAGCCAAAGGCAGCTGTGATTCTTGCCTCCTCCTCAGTTGACACCTCATCTGGATAGGACAGGACAGTGCCCACAGCTGCGTCATTATAAAAATAGTTCCTGTTCCACTTTGAGCTGAAAACCTCAGTCTGCAGGTCAACTGCAATGGACTGGGTTGCCCCCACTCCCCAGTATGGGTTGGAGGGATTGGGGTTGTTTATCCAGATAATCTCATCAAGGTCAAAAGGAATCCTCTCTGTCCCTGCCTCAAAGACCCAGCCTGAAATAAAGCTCTCAGCATTAGCCACAGGTCTCATATAGCTGGGGGGAATCAGCCACATCTCAGCAGGAACTCCCAGCCCATTATTCACTGTATATATGAAAGCATTGCCCACTAGGTCAAGATACATCTGGAGGAGCATCTTGAACTCATAACCTGTTTGAAATGGGTTGACATAGCCCATCAGGTCAAGGAGAGGGTGCTTGAACAGTTGCTCCTTGTCCTCCTCCTTGTCTCCCCTCCTGGCATACAGCTCCAGCTTGGCTCCACCCACTGCCTGCCCAATCCTGCTCACACAGCCAAAGAGCCAGCCTATTTCACCATAGGCATCAAGGTATGCTCTGGTGTTCCACCCAATGGGTATCTGCCAAGAGCTCCCTGCATAGCCCCATGGTCTCTTGCCTGCCAGAACCTTGACTGCATCTTTCAATCTATCAGTTACTGCCATTGGTCAGCTCCTCATACCATTATGACCCTTTTCTCTGCTCTGCCATCCAGCCTCATGACCATGTATCTGAGGTCATCGCAGCCATGGTCATTCTCCTTGACCGGTTCCTCTTTGTTGGGTTTGCCATTCAGGTCATCATGCCAGACATACTGGGGAATCTCCTGCTCTGTGTTCAGGGGCTTGCCCTGCTCCTTGAGCCTCCTGTCTGGGGAGTGGCACAGGCTGTTTTTCAGCAGAAAGAGTCTGGGCTTGCCATCACCAGCCACCCTTAGTCTGGCAGCCACTTTCTGGATGCCAGTGGTCACTGCCTTGTCTGCAGGGGCTGTGTGTGTTCCCGATGCCCCACACAACCGGAGATGCTTTTCCAGTGTCTTTCTGTCCTCAGCATCATGGTCACAGACAGTGGTGGAAATGAACTCCCTTGCCTGAATCAGGTCGGTTTTATTGTAACCCTTTCTGGTCTCAGTCTTGTTGGGCTTTCTGGTCTTGGTTGCCTCTGCCAGAGCAATCATCTCAGCAGTGTCCTCCACCAGCAGACCGGTATGATATATCTCCCTGTACCGGTATAATCTGCCATCCCCATCCTCTGCCCACCACTGGCACACAAATGGATTGGTATAACCAAAATCTATGACCCTGAACCTCCTCCAATCCTTGGGGATGGGGAATTGGTCAATCAGGTGAATGGCTGGGTCATACTCCTCCCAGACAACACCCTCAGCCCTGCACCACTGACCCAAGACCAGCCTCTTGTATTCCAGTCCTGTGAGCTGTTCCAGATATTCCAGATATGAGGGAGGGTTATGAGGGTTGTCCTTGGCTGAGCTGTAGTGGACAGAGGCTTGCCCTCCCTGAATCAGCCTCTGGTTAATCCAGTGAGTGGCTGCATCAGGATTACAGCTGAGAATGATTTGCTGCCATGGAGCTGCAGTCCCCCTGAGCCTTGCAAGGAGCTCATTGAAATCCCTCTCAGTGAGCTTGTTAGCCTCCTCAACCCAGATGATGTCAACACCACCGGCAAGACCTATTGACCGGATTTGCTCCCTCTGCTCATCGTCTTTCATGCCACCATAGGCAAGGACTGAGCTGTTGGAGTATTCCCACCGGTGAGCCCCACTCTTATGGGTGATGTTGGAATCCCCAGCCATCACGGTGGAGTTCATGAACAGGACAGTGGAGTTCTCCATAGACTCTCTGGTCTTTCTGACCACCAGACCCATGGCATTGGGAAAGGCTTTGAGATAGGCATTGATTTTCTCTGCAGCTATCTGGGACTTGCCCCCTCCAGCTGACCCAGTGAGCAAAAGGATAGGGGCTCTATCCCTCCAGACCGGTATCTGCCAGTCCAGCGGATGGAACACCCCCTCAATTCTTTCCCTAACTGTTTTGGTTGTCATTCTCTCTCAAGGTCTGTCTCCCTGAGAGCTTGGGTGCCTGTATGCCGGTCTGACCTGACAGCTCATCCTGCCACACCTGCACCTCACCCTGCCACTTGGTTCTATCTTGGCAGGATAATCCAGATTCCTGCCACACACACATCTATTTATATCCTTGATGGGCTGCCTGCTCATCTGGGGTCACCGTAAGTATATCCCAATGCCATGAACTCATCTCTGGTGTATGTCTCCTTTTGCACCATCCCAGCAAGAATCAGCACTGCCCTGCCCACCAGCGTCACCATATCCTTGAGAGTGCTCTGGGTTGACAGGAACTGCACCACCCCTCTGGTGGTCTTGTTATATTTCACATCCAGAATGACCAGCCAAGACATCATCAAGTTCACCACCGTATTCCCACCTGACAAACCAGACATTGATATTCAGCCCCTTGGAATGCAACCACATCAGACTTTTTCCACTAAGTATTTGATTGCCACAAGCACAGCTGAAAAGTCCTCCTGCACCAGCATGCCTCTCTCACAGTTCTCCTCTGCTTTCCTGAGCCTTTCTATCAGCTCTGACTTGGTGAAATCAGTAGGCAGCCCCACTTGCACCAGTAGCCCAGTGCCAAGGAGTGCGGCTGCAGCCCCTGCAGCCTTTCTGAGGAAATCCCTTTTGCCCTCATCCTCCACCATTAGGCTTTCCCCCTTGGCTTTCTTGCCCCAGTCACTGCATCAGGGCTGCTGGGATAGGGTGCCTCATGAGCATCAGCTGCCTCCCTGACTGAATCTGCCACCTCAGCTGCAGCCTTGGATGTTGCACCAGCTCTTGCAACTGCCTCAGCAAGTTCTGCCTCATTGACTGACTTGTCCACTGCTTTCAGCTGAAAACCATCCCCGAATGTGGTGGCTCCTACCACCCTCACATTGAGATTGTCAGCCAACCAGCTCAGGGCACAGGTGGGAGAGCACAGGTCAGCAGTGTCATTGACCAGAACCAGCCCATCAGAGAGGTCTCCCAGTTCTGTTGCCTTGGCAAGTTCCTCATCTGTCATGACCCTTGTGCCCCTCAGTTCCAGATGAACCCACTCACCATCCAGTGCCTGAGGATGGTCTGTCATCTCCACAGTCCTTGGGCATTGGTCACACTTTACAATCACCTTGTTGATTCTCATTATATACTGGACTCCTTTTCATTGGCTAGGGCAGCTCTCACCACCCCAGCCAGTAGACTTTTTATTGTCTGTCAGTCTCCCCAGCGGTTCATGTTGGCACTCTCACTGGGTTTTACAGGTGGGGGAGGCAGGTCAGCCTCTGTGAGCCCCACAGGTGATAATATGAACTTGGTGGCTGTGCCTCCGCTAACTGGATGGATGGTGATGCCCTTGTTGCCAATCTGTGTCTGGCACAGCCCAGATTCTGATGAGCTTTTTCATTGCTCCACCTCCTTTAATTGGTCTTGCCTCTCTTTGGTGGGGGCATCCCCATAGAAATCCTCAGGGCTCACAGCGATATAGGTCTTTTGAGATATGCTGCCCTGAATGTTGAGGTCTCTCCTCTCCCTCTTGCCATACTTGTCTGGAGATTTCCTTTCCTGCAGCCAAGCAGCTGCCTGCCAATCTCCCTTGGCAACAGAGACCTCCTCAGTCACTGTCCCTGTTCTGGTGGTGATGGTCTTGGTCTTGATGACCTGTCCACCTATGGCAGCCTGCTTGATGAGCTCAAGGCATTCCTGCTCCAGTTCCAGCTCTGCCCTTTTTACTGCCACCACAAAGTCCACGAGCATCTGGTCATGCTTATTGATGGGCATTCCCAGTTCCAACAGACCCTCAGCCTCAGCCCCTGCCTTTTTCCACCTCCTGAGAGTCTCATCTGAAATCCTGCAGAGGGAGCAGGCATCCTTTTCAGTCAGCCCACCTCTCACAGCTTGATAGATGCTTCTGAGCTTGGTCTTAGTCAGTTTTGTCTGCCTGCCTGCCATAATGACTCCATTTTATCACCTGTTCTCCCAGTGTCAAAACAGTGAAGCTGAATCTTACCTATTCAGTAAGTTCTGGGCTTGCTGTTTCGATAAGTCCTTGACCTTTCAATGTTATGATTGCCCCCTGAGCCCTCAGGACTGGCGTGTTCAGGGTAACATTCCCATCCCTGTCTGTCAGTGCCTCTAGAGCTTTCATGATTCTTTCCATCTCAGCTGTATGAGGGATTCTTTCAACTCGTCAATTTGTGATATTAGGAACTCATAAGTTCCCACGTCATCGGTACTTCTGCTTATCCACTGTTTGTCTAGGAACTCGTATAGCCACTTTATATCGGCTTGGAACTGGGCTTTGGCTACACCATTTAGTTGACGTTGACAAGCGTGGCAATCTTCATCACCAAAACCCTCTTTATCATGAAAGGGGCAATCACCACAAACCGCTATTATTATCGCTACTTCTGTCAGCACCCCATCTTTATCCATAGCAAGGAAGGCTTCTTGGATTGCTTTGTCACACTTTCTAGCCCATTCTTCAGGCTTCATTATCACATCAGTTTTAGACAACTCAAGAAATTTGGTAAATTCTTTTTCCAGTATCTCTTTAATCTCCATTGGTAGCCTCCTTAAAGAAACAACTCTTATTCTTTAATCTCCCCCTCTTGGCTAAGATACTTACTTCCTTTTAATCCACCAATCAAATAGTTCTTGACCTGTTTTGTGTTGATACTTCAAGGGCTTGCCACTTTTACTCATGTGATTGCGTGACACTCTTGCATCAACTATGTGGTCACAAGCCCTACGCCACAAGTAAGCAATCTTCGGAAATCTAATGGCTTCTTCTATGGGGTTTGCTCTATAGGGGCACATCACACAACCGATGCGTTTATACCCCTCGTCATATAGAGAACAGTGGGCTAGTTTGTTCTCCCGAAGATACTGCCATATATCATAATCGTCAAAATCGTATATTGGCTGAACATAGAACTTTGTTTTATTATTACCCCTACCTTGTCCAACAAAGCATTGCTGTTTTCGTCTAGGGCTCTCTGCTTTGCGATTTCCTAACACTACCACACGGTTTTTACCACCAGCTTCCTTGATAACTGTACAGCACCACCGATGGTTACGAAATGGCAAGCCTTTTCTATCCACTTGCTGCCAGAACCCCTTGGCGTGGTAATCCCATATAACATCAGGGTAATTCAGCTTAATGAAGTCGTGTATCTCTTTAGGGTCTATCGGGCTAACACAGTAATGGGCATCGAACTTAACCCCTGCTTTAACAGCCAAGTCATATATAGCCACACTATCCTTACCGCCTGAGAACGCTAGATAATACCCTTCCTGTGGCTCCCAAGCCTGTAGTAAAGAGATAGCAACCTCTACCTTATTCTGCCCTTCAAAGTTAAGCTGTTGCAAGCCCACCTACTTTCCCCCCTCTTTATCCCTCTATATTACCCTAGAAACTTGGCTCTAAGGTCAAGGTATTCTTTGTTATCCACATATTGCATCAGGTGTAATTTATCCAATTCACCAAATATCTGCTTTATCTCAGCCTTATTATCTGGTATCAGGGGCAATAATGTAGTAACAGCATCTTCGTTTGAAGCACAAAAGGCACAGCCACCATCAATGGCAAGTGGGTTATACCAACACTCTACTACTGTGTCGTTTGTCTTTTGCATCGCCTTACAATGTTGACACCATAATTTCTGTATCTTCTCCCTCAACTCAGGTCTATTCAATCTCTCAGGCTGTAACCTGTCTATAATTTTCCTTACGCAGTTATCTAAACGTATGAAGAACTTTGTTGTAGGATATATACCAAGTTCATCGGGGTTATCAAACATTTCTGATATAGCATCAGTTCGTTCTTTCTGAAACTCGCCTATTAAAGTATTTTCTGGTTCTAGTATTACTTTATCATCAGCCATCTTATCTACCCCCTCTTTATTTCCCCCTTTGGCTAGATACCTAACTCTATATCGCTTTCCACCTCGTTACCCCAACAATCCCAACCGTCTACTTTTCTGCGAGCAAAGAGTTCTATGCGTGGTAGGTCGCCCATAAGTGTGACAATACGTTCTCTTATCTCAGTTGGTTTCTTGCTGTGCTGTAACCTTGGAGACATAATGACCTGCATAACCTCATTATTAGCAATTTCTAATTTCCCCTTTACACCTAGCAAGCAAATCTCCGTACTTGGTTTTGTGTAGTGTCCGATTCCGTAAACGCAACCAAAATTATTAGAGTTCATCTTTAGCCAATTAAACGCAATGGTTTTATATTTGAATCCCCAACTACTCATTACGTCTAGTGCTTCAGGTAATAAAGGCGAAGTTGCCCATAGAAATAAGTAGCAGTTCTTGTCTACGATATCCTTAATTCGCAACCCCTTTAACTCGTCTTGCGTCATAGTAGGATATTGGCTTTCAGCAGAACCCCATATACCCTTATCGTTATAACTCCAAGGTGGGTCAGCATATATTATCTGGTATTTTTTCATGGTATTTGGTTTAACCTTTCTTGGAATTCGTTAATGTTAATCTCTACTTCTGCCCCATCAATAGGTTCGTATGCTTCAGTTTCCATTGGTGTAGGTTCATGTATAGGGCAAGGTTCATAACCCCGCAAAGTACCATTTATTTTCCCGCTTACGACTCTCGCATAATATTTAGAGTTTATATAACATCTACACTTCGGTTTCATCTTCGCCCCCTTTGGCTAGATACTTGGCTTTGATTGCATCGTAGTCGCTTCTCTCTAAGGATATGCCCAACATATTTGTAGCCTGCCTGTGGCTTTCACTCTCTATCTCAGCAAATATCCCCTCAATCTCAGCCTTATTATAGAGTCTCCTCATTCCATCTCCTTTTTGTGGTGCCTTGGATTGTGGCACCTCCTGCATTCCAGTGTGCAGTTCTCTCTGGTGGTCTTTCCCCCATCACTGAGGTCTTTGATGTGAACAAGGTCAAGACCCCTCCAGTCCGGTCTCCGGTGACAGGTCATGCAAAGCCCCTCTGATTCCTGCACCAGCTGGGCTTTGAGCTCTCTCCTCCTTTTCAGCTCATCAACCCTCTCTTGCCTCTGGCTCTTGGGGAGGGTCACTCCATGTGGGAGGAAAGAATAATCACTCATCTGCAGCCTCACTAAATTTGATATGGGCATGCTCTGTCTTGACATACAGGATGGCAGCTGTGTCCCTGCCCTCCAGATGGGAGTCACAATAATAGTCCACTTTTTTCTGAACCTCACCCTCACTGAGGTCACCCCTCATGACCACCTTGATGGTGACTGCTGTCAGATGTAGCTCATCCTCAGTCATTACTCCCTCCTTTATGGGTGGTCATCCAGCACCCTGCTCTGCCCCCAATCGTCTGGGAGGTGCTTGGATTTTTCCTCTTCTGCCTTGTTCTCCCCCAGATTCTGCATTAGCTTTTCCATGTCAGTGCTGAACTTGTCCTCCTCCCCCACTGGTAGCTCTGATTTCTCTACAACATATCTGACAAACTCAACCCAGCCCTCCATGAGCTTTGTCCAGTAATCACAGAAAGCCTTGGCTTCCATCCAGACCACTATCTCACCCACTGTGGTCTTGAATGTGAGATAAACCCTTTTCTCCTGATGCTTGTATTCCAGTCCTATAGTCAGGGGCATGCTCATCATCCCACCTCCTGTCCCCATGGAAGGGTCTTGCCCAGATTCTCTGGGGTGATTTCTGCTCTCCTGATATGCCCTTTCAGGTGTCCCTCCATGGACTGGATAATGTTGGCATGCTGCCTGAAATTGGGGAGCCTGAACTGAGGCTTGATTTCCTTTCCACAGAACCTGCACAGGAGAGTATCTCTTTGCAAAAAGCAGTCCACAAGATAGAGGTCTTTCACCTCCTGCAGGAACCCCCAGAACTCCCTGCCATCACTCTCTTTCAGCCCAAATACCTGAGTGACCTCAGCTGGAGCAAGGATGTAGTATTGCAGGTCATGGTCAGACTTCACCCTGAGCATGCGGTCAGACCTTTGCCCCATCACTGTGCCACTGCCCCCTGATTTCATATTGTGCCCCAGATACACCCCATCATTAACCTTGATTCTGTCTCCCTTTTCCATATTGCCTCCTTTGGTTGTTCCCACTATTCAGGTGATAAGCCATGGACTTGACCGCTGACTCCTCCCACTCCATCACATCTGAGATGGAGGCTCCCAGCCAGAATGCACACTCCTGTAACCTCCTGCAGTCAATATCCACTGAGATGACAATGACTTTCTCCCTTGGTTTGAGTTGTTGGATTGCCCTGTCTATATCTGCCTTGAGCTGGAGGGGGTATTCAAAAGGTGCCTTGGCTGTCCCTCTCCCCTTTTTCCCCTGAGAACCTGCATCTCCATCCCCTCCCATGGGATTCTTGCCCTCCTCAAGGAGGTCATAGTTAGCCATTAGCCTCCTGAGCAACCCCACTGAATAGTCTCTCTTTCCCATCAGGGCTGGTTTTCCTGCCTGATTTTCGTCTGGTCAAACTTGACACTGCTGGGCAGAATAAGCCCTGAACCAGTCACTATCTCCTTTTTAGTTTTTTGTTGTGGAGCTGGGACAGGCATCTTGATTTGGATGATGCCATTCTGGGATGCAAAGATAAAGGCATGAATCATCCTCTCACAGTCCCTGCACAGCCCCATCTTGTTGTCCTTGCCCACCCACCTGTTGCATTCAGGGACAGGGCATCTCTTGAATTGTTCCTCCTCATGCCTGATTGGGGGCTCTTTGCCATCCCCTACAGCCTGCCTGTGCTCATCATCTCTTTTGCCCATTCAATGCTCCTTTCAATATGATATTGGGTTGTCTGTGCATGGGGAACCTTGCCCCACAGTCTTGACACTTTGCCCAGAGCTTGTTCTCAGCATCCAGCTCCTCCCTCAGAATCCCATTGCATGCTGGGCACTTCCCCACACAGTTGCCTCTATTCGGAAACAGTCCCATAAGTCATCACCTCCTCTGCCACTATTATAGCACCGGCTCCATTGTCACCCTTTGCATGGAGCCCATGCTTTTTCATCCAGTTCTGCAGCCCCCCATCTCTGGCAATCTCAATCTGGACATCCTCCACCAGCCTGGAATAATATCTCCTCTTGAACAGCTCCCTGTTGTGCACTTGTCCATGGTGGATGCGACACAGGAGGATTCTCTGCTGAAACTTGGGGTGGGAGTCTCTCCCTTTCTTAACCTCCCCAAAGGGTTCATGGAACTCCAGATGCCCAATGCTGCCACAGACCCCTGTTTCCTCATCAGGGAACTGGCAGACACCATCACAATCAATATAAGCCTGCCTCCAGTTGGGGTGCCTCATGTTCCTGAGGGACATTCTGGTGGAGAACTTTCTCCAGTCAAGGTCTTTGTGTGGCACCGGCAATCCTCCTTGTCTGGGCATCCTTGAGAGACTTGACATCCACATAGGATTTTCTGGCTCCATCAAGGATGAGCTCCTTGTGCTCATCCTTGATATAGTGGAGGGTGAATGGCTTGCCCCCATGCTCAAACCATCCCCTCTTGCATCTGCCACAGCTCCAGTGCTTGAGGCTCTTTGCCTCCCCCTCTTTTCTGGGCACCCTGTAGGTGTCAGTAAAGGTGTGGCAGAAAGGGCACATCTTGTTTGAGCCCATTCTATTTGGCAAAGAGCTCCTCCAGCTGGTGGAGAGCTGTGACCTCATTGCTCTGGGCTATCTTGAACCCTGTCTCCATCCCCACCAGCCAGCAAATGACCTCATGCTCAGCCAGCCCTGCTGCATTTACTGGGTCAATCCCTTGAGCCTCATATTTCTGTTGTCTGGTCTCAATCTCCTCATTGACATCATCCATGTTAATCATCTGGGCACCTCCTTGAATGCTTTGAGTGGGATGACCCTCAAGACCACCCCCTTGATTTTCTGGGCAGGGAACCTGAGAGCCACAGACCTTGCTATCCTGTAGAGGTGGGGAAAGGGCTTGACCCCCTGCTTGTTGGTGTAGAGGATTTCCACCTCAAGGGTCTCATGGAACATCCTGCTCTCTGCTAGCCCCACCTTGGGCTCTTTGTGACCATCCCAGATGGGGGCTTTAATCTGAAATCTGGTTGCCATCGGACTCCACCTCTACATCACATTTTCTGGGTTTGAAAGCATCTTTTCTGTAATTGTGAGTGCTGCCTGATGTCTCTCCCCCACCAATCATGTCTCTGGAACCATCATCATATTCAAGCTCTACAGCTCCATATATACCACTGGGAGGAGCATGGAAAGTCACTCTGGTGACCAACCTGAACTGCCTGCTCACCTGAAAAGCCTGCCTGCACCTCTTTCCCAACCACCATCTCCTGTATCTCTCCTCAAAGTCCTCTCTATACATCTTGATACTCCTTTGCCCACACCACTGGATGGATAGAGATGACAGTCTGGTCAACATTTGCCTCTCTGGCTGTTGCCCTCAGGGAGAGCATGTGCCAGCAGTCATCATCAAAGAGGAGACCACAGCCAATGTCCCCATCTTTCTGGGGCAGGCATAGCCCATCCAGCCATGGTTTTACAGCTGAAATCATGCCATCCAAGTCCCTGACCTTGTATTTGCCCTTTGAGCTGGGGACAACATTGAACATGACCTCACAGTGGTATTTGAGCACAGGCATTCCTGCCTGCACCAGCATGCCCAGATAATAAGCCTCAGTTCTTGCTGTCTTTTCATGCTCACTCCTGACTGCCCAGTGCATCTTTCTCAGCTCATTGGGATAGAGCTTGGGGTCTGGTAGCCTGTAGAACCTGAAAATGAGGAGCTGCTTTCCAGTGAGCTGGATGCCCACTGCCCCCAGACCCTCCAGCTCTTGCTCTCTGGTCATCTTTTGCACACTATCCCCCAGTGCTTTTCCAGCTCCAGTGCCCAAGCAGGGGCATCTTTCTCCGTCATATACTGTGCCACCTGCCCTTTGAACAGTTCCAGAACAGCCTCCCTGTCCATTTCCAGCAGGTCATCCACCAATGCCCTCATTGCCCCCTCTCTGACCTGCTTTGCCCATACTGTCCAGCTAACAGTATTTTTAGGCTGGAATAACATCTCAGTTGTTATGTAGGCAGAGGCAACTACTCCCCACAAAGCTCTCACCATCCCATCCTCTACAGCTACCCCTGAGGGCTTGAGAACATCCAGCATCTTGGACAGGGTATCACTCAGCTGGGGGATGTCCTCTGGCTTGATGTCTAGCCCTATGACTGCCTCTTTGATGAGGTCTCTTTCCTCACTCATTTTCTGTCTCCTTTCAATATATTGGGAGGGCAGGTGCATTCACTGCAGGGCTGCCCACATCTCCTGCAGGTGTAGAGCCTCTGGAGGGGTTCACCTTTCCAAGTCCTGAGCTGCTCCCACCTGACCTTTCTGCCACACCTGCATCTAGGCACTGCCCTTTTCCTTTCTGAACTCCCCTGCCTCTATGACCACCACCTTGGCTCCCTCTATCCTCTGGAGCCTGCTGGCTATCATCCAGCTAATGGGGCTGTCTTTGTCCCCCTCCTCCTTGGGGAGCTGCTGGTTGGTGGTAACCACCAGAGGGAGCCCCTCCCTGTAGCGGTAATCCACAATAGCCTCCAGCCTTTCCTTGACCCAACCTGAGGGCTTTTCCCTGCCAAGGTCATCCAGCACCAGCAGACCCACCTTGCAAAAGAAATCAAACTGCTGGTGATAGGGCATGGTGCAGTCTTTGTCCATGGAGCTCCTGAGCTCATCCAGCAGGGTGGGAACATAAGCATATCTGGCTGGTCTCCCCTGCTTGAGCCACCTCTTGCAGATAGCCACAGCCAGATGGGACTTGCCCCTGTCCACATCTGCCATGATGGTCAGCCACCTGACCTCTGGGAGGTCGGATGCCAGCTTGGAGGCTGCATTCCATGCCTCCTCAGTGCTCTTGTCCCTCAGCTGATACTTGGCAAAAGTCCAGTCATTAGTTCCCTTTGGTAGCTGGCAGTATTTCAGCCATGTTGCCTCCCTGTGCTTGCTCATCCTGGTGATGGTGCACAGGCAGGGCACAGTCTTGGAGAAATCAGGCTTTCCATTCACCAATGGGTGCAGGTAACCAGTTCCCCCACAGTGAATGCACTCAGGGTCAGCATAGCCATCATGCTCCTGCTCATCCCACTGAATGCTTGAGCCTAGTTGTGAGGCTGGGGCTGTCTTTGCCCTTGGGATTATATCTCCCACCCTTTCCGGTCTGTCCATTGTCTGCCCTCCTTTTCCTCTGAATATCCTTGGCAATCCTCATCCAGTTCCAGATTTGCTGAGCTGGTCTTGATGCCTTGGTAAGGGGCTCATCCAGCTTTCTGGCAGCCCAGAGCTTGGATTCTGCGAGCAGGTCAAGATTGGGGTGTTCTTTTTTCAGCCCAACAAGTAGCTGATAGCACTCTCCCAGACCCAGCTTGAATCCTTTGACCCCTCTCCAGAACTTGATGAGTTCCTTGTCCTTTTCTGGCAGGTTCTCAATAGCCTGTCTGGTGTCATCATCTATAATAATGGTATTGGTATTTTCTTTCCTTTTTATAGGTGAGCCTGACTTGAGCCTGCTGCTCTTACCCTTTTGGTAAGTTTTACTGGTTACCATTTCAGTAAGCTCTATTATATCAGCCTCAGAAAGCCTGAACCATTCTCCCTTGAATTGCTTGGGTTTGAATTTTCTCTTGAGTTCCAGCTCCAGAGTGGCTGCCATGGGACTCTCTTTGGTGAGTAATACTGAGAGCTCAAGGGGCATCCCTTTATAATCTGCCAGCCTTTCCTGTAGGTTCTGGGTGTAACCTATTTTATAGAGGTCATCAGGTGCCTTGAGAACATACACCCAGCCATGCTCTTTGTGACCCCTTGGTTTGTCTCCGGTATGCAGGTCATGGATATTGATACCTATGAGATACTCCAGCCTCTTTTTCCTAAACACCTTTGACCTTGAGACCCTCCACTGGTCATAATCTTTATTGAACCAGTATCTCTTGCCATCAGTCCCAATAACCTTGGCATCAAGGAGCCACTGGAGCTCCTGCTTGATGTGGGTCTCCCCCACTCCAGCTGCCTCAAAGTCTTTCTGGAGAGGGATGACCGCATGCTTTCTGTCTGAATCACCCCTGCATCCCCAAGATAGCCTGAGGATGAGCAGGATGATGCCCAGCTGCCTCTTGGTGAAGTCACAGGACATCAGCTCCTCAAGGAGTTCATGGGCAATTCTCAGGTGGGGGTCAGTTGGCTGTGGATTCGCCATTGAGCCTCCTGTTCCTCCTCTGCCTGTAGCCCTCAACCCTGATGTCAGTGGCTACATCTGACAGGTCAACCTTGGGGGTGGGGAACCATCCACACTGCAGGCATTCAGCTTTCTCCAACCATGCCCTGAACACATTGCCCCCACACCTTGGGCACCTGTTTGGGATTTGCTCCTCCATGGGCAAGAACTGTGGCTTGAGCATTGTCTGTGCCTCCTTTTCAGTTGAGAAAGAGGGGAGGCTTTCACCTCCCCTCACAGTCACCTATTCAAATGGGAACTCATCAGGGGTGAGGTCTGCCTCACTCTGCCCTGCATTCTCCGGTGGGTCTTTCTCCCCAACCCCTGCCTGCTCTTTCAGCTGCTCAAGGGTGACCCCTGACTCCACAGTCACCAGCAGTTTTTCAGCCTCCTCAGCGGTCAGCTGGCAGTCAATCAGGGACTTGCCAGATTTCCTGAACATGATGGCAACCATCCCCCCAAGGTCAGCTGGGGCATAGTTCATGAGCTTGGCTGCAGTGGTGATTTTCTGGATGGTCTCTGCCAGCTTTTTATTGGCTGGTGCTTTGGGTGGTTGCTTGCTGTCTGTCTTGGGCTTGGGTGAGGATGTGGTGAACTTGCCTGAATCAATGACATCCCTCATGTCCTCAAGGTCTTGGGTGAATATCTCAGAGAGCCTGCCCACTGACAGGGCTGCATCCACCTGTGACCTTTTCTTTGCCATCTTGAGGAGGGTATTCACCTGAGAAAAGATGTCATCATTCTCCATCCGGTATTGGGTGTATGTGCCTTTACCATCCCTCCGCTGACCTGTCCTCTTGACCAAGGTCAAAGGTGTTAGAGAACCTTTCATGCTGTCTGGGACATCATCAGGAAACACCCACCTCCACCGATATTTTGATTCTTTGGAGTTGCATTCCCCCAGACCCTCACTGACAACAAGGTTGTCTGATGGTCTGACCAGTTGGCATTTCACCCTGTAGTGGAAAAAACCCTTGCTCCAGTCCTCTGTGGCATCCTCCACAATATAGTGGTCTGCCAGACCCAAGAGCTTGGTGATTTTCTCTGCTCCTGCCTTGAGTAGAGTGGGGTTGCTGGTGCCCTGTATGGTGCCATAGTCATGACCCTCCTTGAGGTGTTCTCTGACCAGCACTTGGAACTTGCTGATGGCAGCCAGCTCTGCCTTGGTGGTCTCCTCATCTGGGACTGTCAGTGCAACTGTCTCCATCTATGCACCTCCTCTGATATTCAGGACAGGCTCCTCCCAGATTTTAACACCTGCAATGCCGGTTCTGCCAGCCCTGACCTGCTTGCCCAGTGCCACCATGTCAACCACCTTGAACTCATCGGGGAGCTGGGCAAAGTCCACCACCTCAAATTTCTTGAGGGTCTTGGTTCCCAGTGTGCCTGCCTCAGCCCTGACATGGGCAGGTGCCCCAGCTGGGATTTCAGTGGGGGTCAGGAGCTCCTCTGAGGTATTGCCGGTGAGTTCCTGCTCTCTGGCAGCTAGGTCAGCTTTCATTTTCGCCAAGTCCTCTGCCTCTTTTGCTTTCCGGTCTTGCTCCTGCCTGTATGCCAACACCTTGCCTCTAGTGGTCTGGTCTGCCTCTGAAAGAGGCTCTGAGAGGGTCTTGAACAGATTATTGATGTTTTCAGTGTGAACCCTCAGGGGAGTCAGCTTTTCAGCCCTTAAAGCCTCCAGAGCTTTCTTGACTCCCTGCATTATGCTCAGGTCATTGGTGGCACTTTTGACATCCTCATCAGAGATGATGATTCTGGTGGCAGCGTATTTGCAAAGACCCTGAATTTGGTCATTGAGCTGCAGGAAAGAGATGTCCTGCAGGGGGTCAATCACTGCCAGCCTGATGTCCTCTGCCATGTTTATTTCAACTATTTCTGATTTTTCCATTTTCACCTCTTGAAAGTAGTATTTTGATGTGTCACAATATAGTTGTCTGTCTCCTTGGTTGATACACCGGAGTTGAGAGCCCCCCCCCATTTGGGGGGGGCTCTCCTCTTTTGGTGCTCACCGTCTGTGCATGGCACCACCTCCTTATTCAGCTCATAATGTAATTGGTGCAAACCAGCTGGAGTTCCGGGAACCTCTTGCCAATCAACCCAGCGGTCTTGGCAGACAGACTCCTTGTGCCTTTCTTGACCATGCTGAGGTTGGCAGGAGAGATTCCCAGCTCCCTTGCCAGTTGGGAGTCACTCCAGCCTTTGGTGACCTGAATCTTTCTGAGCCCTTTTAGTATTTCCTGCATCTCTCCAGCCTCACTTATTCAACCCTGTGAAAATATATTACAGCATCCATTCACATTTGTCAATAGCCATTGAGAGCTCCTCAGGTGATATTCTGGCAGGGGCTTTCACGGTGGCAATGTGGCAGGATTCAAGGCACAAAAAAAGAGGGGAGGGGTTCTCATCTATTTGAGAACCCCTCCCCATAATTGTTGAGAAAATTCAACAATTAAACCCCAGCTGGTCAATACTTGCTTGCCCTGAGCAGCCAATCCAGTGACCTCTCCTTGAGCTTGGCACTGGAGCCAAAGAGGATGGCATCCTCCCTCTCTGTGCTCTCATGGAGTTTTCTCTCATGGTCAGCAAATTCAGTGGCACCCATATAAGCCTGATACATGGTGCCCTGAATCTTGGGGTTCTGGTTTCCCCTGCCCACATAGACAAGCTCCTTGACCCTCTCCATTTGCCTCTGGATGGGGTCATAGACATCCTCCATCTTGATGCCTGCTTTCTGACCAAAGGTTGCCAGCAGAAAGTCATCCATGTTCTTGGGAGGGAGCTGGCAGGTTGCCAGCCATTCCAGCATCTCCTTGTGCTTGTCATAGTAGAGCCTGACCAGAGCCAGCACCTGCCTTGCCTGCTCCACCTTGTCACTACCATTGGCATTCTTGGTGTGCCTGCTGTAGAAAGTCTCCCCCAGCTTGTTGTTCAGGCTGGCTCTGAGGGTGTTCCAGCAGACCCACCGGATGGGGGTAAAAAACATCTGTCTGGCTGTCTGCCCATCATGGGAATTGACCAGCATCAGATACTGGTCAATCCTCTCATCCTCCATCCCCAGAGGGTAGAGGGAGTCATTGAGCTTTGCCTGCAGGCAAATTCTTTTGCCCCCCTTGAGGCTCCCTGCTGCATGGTATTTTGCCTCACCGGTTCCCACCACAGCATCAAAGAACTCAAAGCATTCCCTGTTCTGGATGGGGGTGTAAAAACTTCCCACCACCTCATAGACCTTGCCATCAGTCTTTCTGACCACTGCCCACTTGTCAGGAATAACCTGACCCTTGAAATTGGCAAGGCAGATGGGCTCCAGAGCCACCTCCCAGTCCAGACCGGCAATGGTCATTGCCTCCTCAGCAGTCATCACATGGTCAACCTCTGTCTCCAACCGGTGCCATGATTGCCCTCCAAAGAGAGCTAATGTCTCCACTTGGCTGGCAGCAGGGGTTTTATACTCTGCTGCATCCCTTGCCATTGCTGCATTCAAATCTCCCATGGTCATGATTCGTTTCCTCCTTTTTATTTTCAGTTGAAAAACTTACAGGAACAGGGGTGTGGTGATGTCAGTGTTGGCAGTGATGATGACCATGCACTTATTGAAAGATGCCCCCATCAAGGGGCTCAAGGTCTTTCTGTTTGGCATGGTCTCAAAGGTTGCCACCTCCAGCTTGTCATGGATATGGGCTTTCAGCCCATAGTATTGTGCCTCACTGAGGACAATCACAGGCTGCAGGTTCCCTTTCTCCTTGAGCTCTGCCAGCTCTTGGTAGAGGTGGTCACAGAGCTCCTTGGCTTGGATGACGGTGCTCCCTCTGCTATCCACAAATTTCTGTGGCATGTGAACCTCCTTTCAATAGTTGATGTCTGGCTTGAGGTCATCCAGCACCAGTTCTTTGCCCTCAGCCCAGTGCATGAATCCCTCCTGTGTGAGGAGCTGGGCTGCTGCCTTGGAGCCACCCTCTCTCACAACCTCCTTGGCAACAAAGAGCCTCCTCTCTTTTGGGTTCATAGTCTGCCTCCTTTCTTTTATTTAAGCTGAAAAGCTCACTGCATGGGGAGACCTGAATCTCCCCATGAGGGTGAGGCTTTCAACCGGTGATGGCATTCCTGCAACTCTGGACATGTCTCTCCAGCTGCTTGGGGCTCCTGATTCTCCTTGGGTTGAGGGAGATGTCAAAGCGATAGTGACCACCCCTGTCTCCCTCCTTGATGTGCAGAGCTGACTCCTGTGTGGTGGAGAGCTTGATGGTCAGGTGGTCAGTCCCTGCCAATTCCAGCAGCTCTGCCCTGATTGGGGCAAGGTCAATGCCTCTCATTTGGGCACCTTGGCTGGGAACACCCCACCCAGCAGATAGTTGTCCCTGATGGTCTGGAGCTTGTCCCCATCAAACTCAAACAATAGGTAGGGCAAGTCTGTGGTCTTATAACCCACAAACAGAGCTCTCTTTTCTGCTGCAGTTCTCTGGGTCTCTGTGAGCTCCAACCATTTCTTGAATGATTTGCTCATTGTCTGCCTCCTTGTATATTTCCTTTTGGTCTTGGGTCTGCCCAGTGTGTGCAGTTGCTCATCAGTCACTGGGATGAGCATGTCTCCCCTGAAATAGTAGGGGATTCTTGCTTTCCCTCTCTCCCCAAGCTCATAAAAGCAGTGCTGTCTGGTGTTCACCCAGCAGACAGAGACCACAGTTCTGGTTCTGTTCCACCGGAGCCATTTCAGCACCTTGTTGGGGATGAGTTTTCTGTTGAGCCTCACCTTGTCTCCCACTTTGAACTTGGGGGCTCCCATGGTTGCATCTCCTTTCTAAATTAGAGCTTATTGGCTCACTGCAGGGACTTACTGAACCGGTAAGTCCCTGAGGGTGAATCAATGAGCATGATTCGCCTGATGTCTCCAGACATCTTTCATATTCTCTGCAATCTGGGCATCCTCATCCTTGGGCACTATCTCCTTGACCTCATTGCAGCATCCATGTGTGGCTCTGCTACAGCAATAGACACCAACACCCTTTGTCAGCCTCTTATCCAGAGGAGTCTGCTTTGCCTCCTCATAATAGCCATACATTTTGCCCTCTATGGTCAAGGTGTAAACCTCTGCACCACAATATGGGCATGTTGCTTTCTGCCAGCTGGAGCTCTCCATCAGTTGAGCACCTCCTTTGGTATTTGTAACCATGTCACCCAATGATAGGGGACTGTGTTCCGGAGCATGTCCTGCCATGCCAGAAAGAGAATCATCAGGTCTCCCTCTTTCCTTTTCAATTCACCGGCACCTCCTCCTCCATGGGAAAGCCATACTCTCCCATCCAGTATCTCTGGGGGATAGTCCTGAGTGCCAGCCACTCAGGGATGTAGCCATTCAGGAAAGTGCAGGGCTTGTCCCCATCCATCAGGAAAGCATCTTTCCACTGAATCTGGCTCTTGGGAATCCATGGTCTCTGCCGGTTGTGAAAGCCATCCCTCCAATAAGCTATCTGGATGGCTTTCTCTGTGGTCTTGACCACCTCAGCACAGACCACCTGCTCACCTGTTCCTGCCACAAACAGGTTCACACATTCCCCTCCTGTGATGTTCTGGGCAGCCAGCTCCACATCCATGGGCTGATATCTGTCTCCCAGAGCCTCCTTGAGAATCCTGTCCATCTTGTTCATTTGTCTGCCTCCTTTTATTGAGCTGAAAAGCTCTCTGCAGGGCACCTCCTGAGAGATACCCTGAGGGAGAGATTATCAGACATTCAGCCAGTTGGGGAGATTCTCAAATTCATGCAGCCACCAGTTGAACATGGTCTCCTCCTTGGCTCTGTCATAAGCCTGACAGAGCAGGTCATTCAGTTGATTATATTGGTGCCTGTTGAGAGTAATGTCTCCCCTCTCTATTTGCAAATAGAGATTGTTCAATTTGATGTATGCTCTATCTGCCTGAATCTGCTCCAGTTTCTCTGCTGTGTACTCCGCTATGGTGTAGCCCATTGTCTGCCTCCTTATTTTATTTCAGCCTTTCAACTGAATAGGTCAGCTGGTGAACCGGAGCTCACCAGCTGGGGCTATTCTTTTGAATCTCTCCAGCACTGTGACCTTTCATCAGTGATTCCAGTGCCTTTGAGGGGATTGCTTTCTCTTGCATCCCTTGCTCAACCTCCCACTTAATTCCCCAGAGTGCCTACCCTCTTGTCTATGTCTGAGCTTTGGGCTTATTCTGCCTACCCTGCACTGCTCCTGATTAAGCTGGTGTTGCCTGTTGACTCTAACGGAGGGGGAGGATTTTTTGTGGGCTATCTAGTGCCCTATGGGGGGAGAGAGTTATTTCATTTAGGCTCCTTTATCATGTTTTCTTTTATAGTATCATAAACTTTTCACATTTGTCAATACCCTAACAGCACTTTTTTGCCTAAAATAGGACTTTTTTCTCATATTTCTCAAAAATAATTCAGCTGATAAGCACATTTCTGGGCAACAAAAAAGGCCCTCCACTGGGATAATTCCCAATAGAGGGTCTCTCATAGCAAATGGGGTTCTGCAGGTCTTACCATACAGCCCCCAAGTGTGGACATCGTTTGTTGGTCATCCTGTGGGCTCTGGTGGGGGTTCAGGAGGTGCCAGTGGAGGTGAGCTCCTTGCTGGATGGTTCTTTTCTGAACCAGAACTGCCAGCTGAGGAGCAGGGCTGCCAGAAAGAACTCTGTCACCAGCCCCAGCCCCAGACCTGCCACCAGTGCCATGGCTGGGTCAAGTTTGTCAGGGCTCTGCATCACCTGCCAGATGAGCCAGAAAAACCCTGCCAGCCACAGACAGAACACTGTCAGCAGGACATAGAACAGTCTCTCCTTTATCTCCATGATTCCTTTCCTCCTTTTTATCGTTTATCTATCTCCAGACCATGCATTCTGGTCTTGAGCTCGGTGACATCCTCCTTGGTGTTGGAGATGCTACCATTGATTTTCCCCAGATGGAGTTTCATGTCACCCATCCCCCTGGTGACCAGCACTATGTTGCTATTCAGGGTCTTGATTTCCCTCCCTTGGTCATCTGATTTCTGG